>MDTC01123621.1_pt1 | contig 10687 bp, 10 predicted proteins | sample 811181 | NCBI WGS metagenome assembly MDTC01 (sample SAMN05326644, study PRJNA326480) | marine metagenome | isolation source: seawater | place: Pacific Ocean: North | collected 2011 | reverse complement strand
TATTACAGGTCAGGAGGATTTTTAGGTATGCTAACTAACGAAAGAACTGTTGAACCCCTTTTTAATAGATTTGACCAACCTATTGAACTAGTAGCTGAACAGGAGCATACGGGAAATGGTGGTGATCCAGATGAAAAAGAAAGAGGAGACGTAGGGCCAGCAGAAGTTACTGGAAAGTTAAATTTGTATGGAGCATATATTAGTAATACTTTTAAATATGACGAACAAACTACCTTCTCTACATCTGCTAGAGCAAATATTGCATTTGTAGAACTTATAGATAATTTTAAAACAAATATTTATACTAGAACTGCATTTGTTAATGGTGACCATAGATATTTTAGATTTAACCCTTCAGTAGGTTTTGTTCGAGAGTTATCTGATAGCACTTCATTACTTGTAAATTATAGGGAAGCTAATAGAGCACCATCTCCAGTAGAATTAGCATGTGCTGATCCTGGAGCCCCATGTAGACTTCCTAATGCATTCGTAGCTGATCCGCCTTTGGAACAAGTAATAACTAGGGCAGTAGAAACAGGCTTGAGAGGTGTTTATAATATTAATAAATTTAACATTAATTGGAGCTCTATAGGATATTTAACAAAAAATTATGATGATATTATCTTTGTAAGTTCTGGTACAGGATTATCATCAGGCTACTTTAAAAACTTTGGAGAAACTCAAAGATTAGGATTAGATTTTAGCTTAAATGCTTCTCATAAAAATAGAAAAAATTGGTTTAAGGGTTTCACATTAAATTACTCTTTCATGCAAGCTTCATTTCAGTCAGCACATACATTACCAGCAGCTAACCACCCTAACTCAACAAATGATGTAGAAGCAGGAGACATTATACCTGGAATGCCTAAACACAAGATTAATGCTAATTTTACATATGGTTTACAAGAAGACTTGAATATAACAGGCGGGCTTACTGGAGCTACTGGAGTTTTCTTGAGAGGAGACGAATCAAATCAATTAAATAAAACTTCTCCTTATGTTGTTTTCAACTTACAATCAGAATACTCACCAAAAAAAAATATCAATTTTTTTGCAAGACTTGAAAATGTACTCAATAGTAAATACGAAACAATGGGAGTTTTAGGCGAAGCAGCTTCAGATGAAGTAAATGTACCTATAGCAGAGTTAGGAGATACAGGAAATGGCGATACTGCGGTAGGACCATTAGACCCAAACTTCTTGTCTCCTGGACAGCCAAGAAGCTTTTTTTTAGGCATTAATATTAAGTGGTGATAAAAATAATTTTTTGTGAAAAAAAAAATTAAAACTATGATTTTTTATAGGGCTATATTAATTTTTCTTTTGCAAAAAAATAGTTTTTTTACTTCAGTTATTATTCATAGTGTACTTTTAATTTTCGTGATAAATTTTATTAGTTATAAACCTAATTTACCTTTACAAAATAATAACTCAATATCTGTACAACTTTTCAATCAGAATAATAAAAATATAGAAGAAATAAATGATGCGAAAAAGTCTTTTACGCCAAAAAAAATATTAAAACCTGAAATTACTTCAAAAGATTTAGATTCTATAAATGAAAAAAATAATAACAATATGAAACAATCTAAAAATTTAATTAAAAATGTAAAGAAAGCAGACAAGAAAAATAATTTTATTATAAAAGATAAGCAGTCAAGGAGAAAGAATATACCTGAAAGTCCAAGCTTTAATAATAATAATAATATAAACAAAGAACTTAGCGAAGAAACTAAAAGTTCATTAGCACCAGCAGTAGAAGAGAATAACTATTTAGAGTTATTAGAAGATTACAAGAGTTACTTAAAAAATAAAATTCAGAAAGAGGCCTCCATATACTATCCAAAAATTTCTATAAGAAAGCGAGAAGAGGGTAATGTTGAAATAGTATTCTCCCTTGATAAGGAAGGAATAGTTAAAGAAGTTACTGTAGGAGATAATACTAATGCTTCAAAAAGAATAATAGACTCCTTGACTAAAGTATTAAAAAATAAGATTGTTAAATTTGAAAAAAACGAAATACTAAAAAAAACTAATACTTTTTCAATTATAATCGTATATAAATTAAAATAATGCTTAATGAAATAAAAAACCATGCAGATAACCTTAATCAGATTTTAGAAATTGAAGGTGAAGAAGGACAATTTGAATATTTAATTGATTATGGGAAAAAAGCTAGTTGCTTTTTGGAAAGCGACAGAAATGAAAAAAATCTAATGTCTGGATGCCTAGCAAAAGTGTGGCTAAAAAGCTATAGAAAAAATGAGAAAAATTACTTTGAAGGAGATAGTGACGCTTTAATTGTCAGAGGCCTAGTAAAAATAATAGCAGAAGCTTTTTCGGGACTAAGCACTGAAGAAATTAAAAATGTTAGACACGATATAGTTAATCAATTAGGGTTAGGACCAAGCTTGTCTGCTAGACGACAAGTTGGAATGATGGCAATGATTGACCATATAAAAATAATTTCTAAGGCAAAATAATAATTGCTTATATTTTTAAAAAAAATTTTTAAGACTAATTCAGTTTACCAGCTAATAATTGTCTTCTTAGTTTTTGCTATTAGTGGAAGCTTATCTGTATATGTCTCAGAACCAGTTCTAAACCTTTTAAATTATAAAGAATATGTATCTAATAAAATAATTCAAATTTTTTTAAGACTACTTATTATTTTTCCAATTTATCAAATTATTTTATTAGGAGTGGGGGCTATTTTTGGAGAGTTTCAATATTTTTGGGACTTTGAAAAAAGATTCTGGAAAAGATTTAAAAAATAGTTATTTTATTTTTTTAGATCTGATACTATTAAATTTACATTTGGTGTTCTGTAAAAAGAAGTAAAAGGGAATATGGTTTAAATCCATAACTGTCTCCGCAACTGTAAATGGTGCAAAGTTTTTCTAAAGTCCACTGGAAAATTTCTGGGAAGGAAGAAAATACTAGCCGTAAGTCAGGAAACCTGCCAAATGTGGTCTAGCTTGCGTCGGAGGTTACGTTGAAAGCGCGATTTTATCGTTCATGACCTTATTTTTAAATAACTGAAAGGAAAGGTTCATGAATTTTTCAAAAATTATCTTTTGCATAATTATTTTTTTAATAACAAAAAACGCAATGGTTCAAGATAAATTAGGAAGTATAGTAGTAACTCCTAATAGATCTCTAGTTGAATTAAATAAAGTAGGATCATCTGTATTAATGATTAATAAAAGACAAATTGAGAGTTCTGCTGCTACAACTACAAGTGGTGTGTTACAAGAATTTGGAGGATTTACTGTTTCTACTAAAGGAAATAAAGGAACTGATCCAAGTTATTTTAATAGAGGATTATCAAGAAAATATATAAAAGTTTTAGTGGATGGTATGGATTTATCAGATATCACTTCAACTCAAGAAGAGCCAACATATATTGACAATTTGAATCTAATTACCGTTGACAATATTGAAATTTTAAATGGATCGCAAGGGACTCTATATGGAGGAAACGCAATAGGAGGTGTAATAAGCATAAACTCCTCATTTCCTGATAAATTTGGATTTAAAGAAACTAACTATTTAGAGGCAGGGTCATATGGTTCTATAAAAAACTCCAACTCCCTTAGTTATGCAAATGAAACATTGCAACTAGTTATTAATTTAGGGGGTGAGAGGTCGACTGGCTATAATAGTTTTATTGACACAGAATTAGCCCCAACAGAAAAAGATGGCTATTACTTGTATGGGTCAAATTTTTTATCGAATTTTATACTTACAGATAATATAGAAGCTAACTTTAATGGAAGGTTTTATAAGCAACATAATCAATATGACAATAATTTTTCCTATCCTGGAGATAGTTCTTTATATTATAGAGATGATAAACTTTATGCCTTACTTTTTGACCTGACTTATTCTCAAAGAAATGTAAGTCATAAGATAACATTTCAACCTACCTACACTACTAGAATAAATACAAGTGGAGCTAGCTACGAATATGATGGGAGAAAAAATAAGTTAGAATATATAATTTCTAGTAATTTATTTGGGATAAATTTTTTATCAGGCCTTGATTACCTTAAAAAAAGTGCTGATATGAATGGATTATTAGCTGACAAAGAAATTCATTCTATTTTTTCTGAATTTAGATTTAAACTATTAAATTCTACAAATGTTGATGCTTCTATTAGAAGAGAATACGACAGTCAGTATAATACTTTTGATACAGGAAGAATACAGTTTAATAATAATATATTTAAAAATGTTATTTTTAGAGGAAGTATTGGAACAGGATATAGAACGCCTACACCATACGAGCTATATAGTTCATATGGAAATACTAACTTGACTCCTGAGAAATCTATTACCTATGATTTAGGAAGTGAAATAAGCTTTAATCAAAATTCTAGTAAATTATATTTTGGTGTTTTTGAAACTAAAGTAGAAGATATAATCAAGTATGCTGCTTCTAAATACAGACAATCAACAGCAAATCTTAAAACACATGGATCTGAAATAAGGTTTAAAACTGCAATTTATGATTTTTTTACTACAAGTATGAATTACACAAAAACTCATGGAAAAGAAAATGATGGTGATAGCATAACTTTAGTTCCTAAAGATAAAATTGTGTTTTCTTTGAACTATGAGCCAAGGAAAAATATAAATATTAATACATATTACTTATTTCAAAATAAATCTAAAGATACTAAATATAATGAATTGCCTGTTTATAGATCATTAAATTTGAATGCAAGCTATTCATTTCAAAAACACGCAAAAGCTTTTTTAAAATTTGAGAATCTTTTAGATAGGGATAACATAGTAAATAGAGGCGGAGGAACGTCAGAAAATCTTGGATATAGAAGCCCTGGACTCTCTATGTATTTAGGAATAAAGTTTGAAAATTAGAATTAAAATTTAATAAAATTATGATAAAATTAATTATGTCTAATACTTTAATAAGGAATTTCATAGTAATAAGTTTTATATCAATTCTTATCAGTAGGTTAATACCTCATCCTCCTAACTTCACTACAGCTATTGCTGTAGCATTTTATCTTCCTGCACTTTTTGGATTAAGATATGTATTTTTGACTCTAACCGCATTCATATTAAGTGACCTAGTGATAGGAATACATAATTTACTATTTTTTACCTGGGGCAGCATTATATTTATAGGGTTCTTTTCAAAGTATTTTAAGAATTATTTTTTAAGACTTATAGGCGTTATGGGTAGTTGTTTGATATTTTTTATTATATCCAATTTTGGCGTTTGGTTTTTAAGCAATACTTACAGTAGTGATCTCTCTGGTCTTATAGCCTGTTATGTAATGGGATTACCTTTTCTACAAAACAGTTTGTTTAGCAGTATAGCAATTGCAGTTTTTATTGAGTTTTTAATAACGATGAAGTCTTCTAAAATTTATATATCCAAAATTAATAAAAAGTTTTTATATTAATTTTTTGTAACCCACTCTGGTAAAACCATTAGATTGTAATTAAAAATATGATTCAATATTATCAGGCTTACTGAAGTAACAATAAAAACAGAAATGATATTGAGAGGTAATCCTGCTTTTATCATATTATTAATCTTTACTTTTCCACTCCCAAAAACTACAGCATTTGGTGGAGTAGCAATAGGGAGCATAAATGCGCAGCTTGCTGCTATAGTGGTAGGTATTACGAAAACTAGAGGATTAACTTCAAGTCCTATTGCAAAGATAATCAATATAGGTGAGAAAGTTGCTACAGTTGCAGTATTAGAATTAAGTTCCGTTAAAAGTATGATTAAGGCCACAGCAATAAATATCAATAAATAAATATCTAATCCGTTTAAGTAATTAGAGAAAGAACCTATCCACTCAGCTAATCCTGAAACTTTGATTGCTCTCGAGAGGGCTATTCCGCCGCCTACTAAAAATAATACTCCCCAAGGAATCTTATTTGCAGTTTCCCAGCTACAGGCTCTTTTATTTGACCCGTAAGGAATTATAAATAAAAGCAATGCTCCTAATATACCTATTGATGTATCATTCAAGGTTAAATTAAATTTATCGTTTAAAGTTTTTCTAAAAATCCATAGGGTAGCAGTCAAAAAAAATATGAACGCTACAACTTTTTCAGTAGCACTTGATTTTCCGATTTCTCTTTTCATTTTTATAAGAGTATTCTCTAAAGCATCTGATTTCTTAGAAGACACTTTAAATATTATTCTTGTCAGAAATAACCACACTATTGGTATTAAAATAGTAACAACTGGAAGTCCTATAATAAGCCAGTCTATAAAACTTATTTTATAACCATAGGTATCACTAAGAATACTTGCTAACATTATATTTGTTGGAGTACCAATTAAAGTGGCAGTGCCTCCTATAGAAGCAGCGTAAGCAATTGATAATAATAAAGGTATTGCAAAATCCTTGTTATTTACATTATTTTGACTAGTAAAAAATGCTATAACAGAAGTTGCAATGGGTAGCATCATTATTGTTGACGCAGTATTACTTACCCACATACTTAAAGCGGCGGTAGTAAACATAAATCCAGCTATAATTTTACTCGGGCTTGTACCAGAAAAACTTAGAATTTTTAAGGCTATTCTTTTATGCAAACCACTGTCCTCCATAGCAGATGCTATTATGAAACCTCCTAAAAACAAAAGAACAAGGGGATGTGCATAAGATGCTGCTACCACTTTTAAATCAAATAAACCTAGGAGAGGAAATAGTAAAAGTGGCACCAATCCTGTAGCATAAATAGGTATAGCTTCAGTTACCCACCAAATGGTCATCAGAATAGCTACGCCTGCAGTTAACCAAGAAATTTTATCTAAACCCTCTGGAGGTGAAGCTATATTAAAAAATAAAAAAACTATAATTCCAAGTATTAACCCTAATAATGAAATATTTTTTTTATCTAGCAATTGTAATTAAACTAATTATCTAAGTAGCCTAAAGATTTCCAAGTTTTGTAATTTTCTCTAAATGTTTGAAGAGAATTCCACGCTGCTTTAAAATCTTCATCTTTAGCACTTTCTTCCTCTACAACTTCAAGCCAAGCTTTTTTTAATGTATCTAGAATTTCATCATTCCACTTATGAATTTTTACTCCCTTATTTTCTAATGATGCTAATGCTTCTATTTGTATTGCCTCTCCTTCTGCTACTCCATGTCTCATATTATCTCCACACACACTTTCTATTTGTGCCTGTTGCATTTCAGAAAGATTATTCCATTTATCCATATTTACCATTAATTCAAATAAAGTCGATTGTTGATGCCAGCCAGGAAAATAATAATGCTTTGCTACCTGATAAAATCCAAGATTTAGATCAACTGCAGGCATTGAAAATTCTGTAGCATCGATAGTCCCTAATTCCAAAGCCGGGAAGATATCACCGCCAGCAATCAATTGTGTAGAAACTCCAATCTTTTCCATTACTTTAGCCCCAAGACCAAAAAAACGCATTTTCATTCCTTTCATATCTTCTAAAGATTTAATTTCTTTTCTAAACCAACCTGATGCCTCGGGTGCTATAACTCCACAAAAAATACCTTTGATATTATGCTTCTCATAAATTCTTTCAAATAATTCTTTCCCTCCTCCAAAGTATAACCAAGCCATATATTCACTAGCAGAAGGACCAAATGGAACGGCAGCGAATAATGGCAATGCAGGAACTTTTCCTGCCCAATATCCAGGAGTAGACCAGCCTGCGTCCACCGAACCTGATGAAACAGCATCAAATACTTCTAATGCTGGAACTAACGCTCCAGGCTCAAAAAACTTAATTTGTATATTTTTACCTGATACCTTAGATATTTGATTTTGAAACCTTATTCCCATTGTTCCTAATTGGGTTAAAGAACCGGGAAAAGTACTGGCCATTTTCCATCTCACCTTTTTACCTATCTCTTCTGATTGGCTTCCATCTAAAGATTTATTTTCCTTATCAGAACATGATATTAAAATTAACGACAATAAAAATATAAGAATTTTTGATAGCTTTAACACTTCTCCCCCCTTTTCATATAAAATTAAATATTATCTTATATTAAAGACCTTCGCCACTAAAATTTAAACTTTTCCAAGCTTCATAAGCTATTATAGCAGCTGCATTACTTAGGTTTAAGCTTCTGCTATTATTTAGCATTGGTATTCTAAAAGTTTTATTTTTGTATTTCTCAATAAAGATCTTTGGCAAACCATCAATCTCTGAACCGAAAATAATTATTGAATTATTTGTAAATTTTGCATCAGTATATTTATTTTTACCAAATTTAGTTATGATTAATAAATCTTTAATATTTATTTTTTTAATATACAGTTCTAAGTCATCGAAAATTAAAGGTTTCGTATTAGAAAAATAATCTAACTTTGCTCTCCTTAAACTCTTATTATCTAAATTAAAACCTAATGGTTTTATTAAATGTAATTTAAAACCAGTATTACTGCATAACCTCATAATATTTCCTGTATTTGGTGGAATTTGAGGTTTATAAAGTACTAACGTAACCATTTATTTAAATATATAAATAAAATTACTTTTAATAAAAATATTTTTAAGTAATATTGAATTATGCCAATCATAAAAGATAATAAAAATTTATTTACCCTAGATAAGAATGATAGAGGAGCACAAAGAAAAATGGCAGCAATATTTGCTGCAGATGTTGTTGGATATAGTAAATTGATGGCACAAAATGAAAAATTAACTTTATTTAGGCTCAAAGAAACAAGAAAAACTACTGATCCCATTATTCAACAGCTAGGAGGAAGAATTTTTTCTACAGCTGGTGATTCGATAATGGCAGAGTTTGCTAGTCCCGTTGACGCAGTTGAGGCAGCTATAGAGATACAAAATAAAATAACTAAAACATCCTCTGAAATCAACGACGGTATTATCATTGAATTTAGAATAGGTATTAATTTAGGTGATATAATGGTTCAAGATAATAACTTATACGGAGATAATGTTAATATCGCAGCTAGGTTAGAAGCCATATCTAAGCCAGGGGAAATATGTATTTCTGAGAAAGTTTATCAAGAAATTAAAAATAAAGTTGATATAAGTTTCAATTTTGGTGGAACTAAAAAACTAAAAAATATAAGTGAAAAAATAAATGTTTATTCATCAAATCTAACTATCGTCGATAGTAGTAATTTAAAAAAAGGCTTGTTTAAAAAAAAGTTATTAATTAGTTCTTCATTATTAATTTTTTTAGTTATTTTAGCTTTTTTATCATATAAACATTTTTTCTCTGAAAAAATAAATTACAATCAAAGAACAGTTAGCACTTTGGATGATTTTAAAGCCTCAGAAGAAACTAAACCTGATGGGTCATTGGCTGAAGATAACGTGCTAAAGCTCTCTGTAATGAACTTTAAAAATCAGTCTAACATTTTTACTGAAGGCAACCTAAACTCACTGATGGACATCATAAACTCAACACTTACAGAAAAAGATATATTAGCAACAGTAAATTCTCCTGAGGGCTCTGAAAACCTAAACCCTCCTGAAGTTATGTTAATAGCCACAGAAGCTAATTCAGCATTTGTAATTAATGGATTAGTCTTTTCTGAAGGTCAAAAAAACTTTTTAACAATAAAAATATACGAGGCAAAAAGAGGTTCAATGATAGCTAGCAAAAAAATAAACTTAGATGTCTCTGATAATTATAATGAAGTCACAAAGTTCTTTAAATTATTCAAAAAGGATATAATAAAATAAATTTTTTTGTGGCGGAGAGAGAGGGATTCGAACCCTCGATACGATTTCTCGCATACACGCGTTCCAGGCGTGCGCCTTCAACCACTCGGCCACCTCTCCTTTTAATTAAAAAAAAATAATATATAATTTTTATATGTCTATAAAAGTAAAATTGCAAATTTATTTAATATTTTTAGCTTCTTTATTAATGCTTCTAAGCGTCGTTATACAAGATTTATCTTTGGGAAAAATATGGTTTTATTTGAATTCTAATAGTTTAGTAGGAATTCAATCATTTGCTGAAGAAATATCTGAGTCTTATAGATATGGGAGTTTTTTTTATGAACTAATAATTATGTTATTAAATGCAAACTTATTTTTTTTCAGTGGGATTTTTAGCATCATGATATCTTTAAGTTTGTTTATGTTCTTAGACTCTTAATTCACCATTAACTTCTTTTTTTACTTTCAAAATAATATTGTGCATTATTTCATTAATTTCTTTAGCATTAAAAACTTTATCTTTCTGCAAAATTTCTACTTCTACTCCAACAGAAAACCTTTTATCATTATTTTCTATATTATTATATATATCAAATACCAACACTTCTCCAATAATATCATTGCTGGATTTAATAGAATTTATTAAATCGCCTACTTTTACATTGTTGGGCAAAATAAAAGAGAAGTCTTTTTTTAAGTTCAGAAATGGCGATGGGTTAAATTCTTTAGATTTTACTTTACTAGAAAAGTTCTTTAATAATGACTCAATTTCTAAAGTTCCTAAAACTGTTTGTTGTTTAATCTGAAACTTTTTCATTAGTTTAGGATGTAATTCTCCTAAGCTTCCTATATGTTCATTATTAATAATAATATCAGCCGATTTGCCAGGATGATAGTATTCACTTTTACTTCTTATGAAATCAATTTGTAGTGGCAATGAAAATATTTTGATAAGATCTAATATAATTGCCTTCATGTCAAAAAAATCATAAGATC
>MDTC01092574.1_pt1 | contig 10687 bp, 10 predicted proteins | sample 811181 | NCBI WGS metagenome assembly MDTC01 (sample SAMN05326644, study PRJNA326480) | marine metagenome | isolation source: seawater | place: Pacific Ocean: North | collected 2011 | reverse complement strand
GTTTTACAATATTCATCTATATTTAACTTGTAATCAGCTTACCGTTTTTTCTTACCGAAAGGTGTGAATGATCTTTACTTAATTCAAGATCCAACTTAAACTGATTAATTAATGCCTGGAGATTATGAGTAAGATTTGATAATCCTTCAGCAGATTGACTAATAAGATGAGTTCCCTGCACAGATTGCTGAGTTACATTGCTAATTGTTTCAACATTTCTGCTAATTTGTTCACTTGTAGAAGCTTGTTCTTCACTGGCAACTGCAAGTTGTGCAATAATTTCAGAAACTTTTTCAGATTGATTTATAATCTTACTTAATGCATCGCCGGCTTGAGATGCTAATTCTTTTCCTTTATCTACTTCATTCTTTCCTTCTAAAATTGAGCTTACAGCTTCTGAAGAAACTCTCTGAATTTGTTTTATCATTTCCTCAATTTCTTTAGTAGCTTTGGTGGTTCTTTCAGCAAGTTTTCTAACTTCATCGGCAACAACGGCAAAACCTCTTCCTTGTTCACCTGCTCTGGCAGCTTCTATTGCGGCGTTAAGTGCAAGTAAGTTTGTCTGTTCTGCAATATCATTAATTACTTTTACTATTTCACCAATTTCATTACTGCTCTTTCCTAATTCTTCAATTGTAGCAGATGATTTATTAACTACTTCTGCAATACGTTTAATTCCGTCAATAGTTTTAACAACAACATCTCCGCCTTGTACAGCTTCAGTACCGGCAGCTTTAGCAGATTCAGCCGCAAGATTTGCATTTCGCGTATTTTCAAGAATTGTTTTAGTCATTTGTTCAACAGATGCGGCAACTTCAGAAGTTTGATTATTTTGTTCATTAGCACCAACAGCCATTTCTTCGGTACTTGCAGAAATTTCAGATGCTGCATTTGATAATTCGTTAGAGCTTTTTGCAACTTCACCAATTAAATGATTCATTGAAGCAATTAATGTATTAACACTTTGTTTTATTACATCATAATCACCTTTGTAATCTCCGGTCATTCTGGATCTAAAATCACCTTTTGATAAAGTTTCAAGAACAGAAGAGGCTTCTTTAATAGGTACAATAACAGAATCAAGAATTGAATTGATACCAAGAATTAATTCTTTCCAGCCGCCTGAGAATTTATCAACATTTCCTCTTACTGATAAATCACCTCTTTGGTTTGCATCAATTAACTTTTTAGCTTCCTGCAGTAATTCATTAATTGTTTCTACTTCGGAATTAAATGATTGAGCAAGTTTATCTTTAGAAGATGCTTCTTTAACTTTTTCTAAACTTCCGGAAGCAATTTTTTCTGCAGCAATAATTTTTTCGTTTTGAGTCTCTCTCAACTGCCTCATTTTTGTCGCTAATTCACCAATTTCATCTTGAGAATTTACACCTATTTCGGTGTCAAAATTTCCCAAAGTAAATTCTGTAAGGGCGTCTTTCAATTTATTAATCGGTTTGGTGATTGCCGGAGCAACAATAAATGTTGATGCCAAGAAAATTAAAGTACCGAATATCATTCCAATTATTATGTAAGTAATGGAAGCTTGAACCGTACTGTTGATTTCATCTTTAGTTGATTGAGCATTTTGATTTAATAACTCAATTATTGCTTTGAATTCGCCATCAAGCATGTTGCCGACTTCTTCTCCGGATGTTACGGAAATAATAGCAGCCATTTCATAACTTTGAGTTGCAGCAGCACTAAGTATTGCATCTGCAACGTTATTGTTATAGTTTTTCCAAATTTCCGATATGGATTGAAGTTTTAATTTAACTTCTTCATTTAAGTTTTCTTGATTGGAAAGTTCTTCTAAGTCGGTTGTAAATGAAGATTTAAGTTCGCCAAATTTTTGATAGTTGCTTTCAAATTGATCTGCAAATACATCCATTGAAAACTTCAGCATCATTCCTTGTATTTCATTGTAATTTCTCTGCAGATGTTCAATCTTAGCTCTAGGTTCAATATAATCTGTAAATAAAGATTCAGAAGTACTTTTAAAATTTGACATTTGGACTGCATCACTTAAGGCAATTGCGGCAGAAACAAATGCAATTAATAAAAATCCCAACTGAAGTTTACGTACAAATTTTAATTTCTTTAATCCACTTAAGAACTTCATTTTATAGTTCCTTTAACTTAATTTGAATTCAATAGAAAGGGATAATTTTACTTTAACTGCTTGTCCCTTATTTTTTGCTGATGTAAACTTAGAACTTTTTACAGCAGCAGAAGCAGCTTCGTCACAACCGCCGCCAATTCCTTTAATTACTTTAACATCATCTACAGTACCGTTTTCATTAATCATTGCCATTATAAAAACTTTACCTTGAACTCCGGCTTTTTTGGCAATTTCAGGATATTTTATTTTAGCATAAATTTCTTGTAAACCGCCAACAGGTTCCGGCATCTGTTCTGCAAACGCTAAGTATTGATCTCCCTCACCTAAATCTGCAGCCTTAATAAAATTTGGCTGAAATACGAGGGTAATTAATATGAAAAGAGCAAACATCCTTGTAATATTTAATTTGCCCATAATAAACCTCCATGTTTATAATTTGACACCTTATTATCGGATGTTTATAAGAATTTTAAAGTGATTTTTAGGAAAAAAATCAGTTCGAATGGATTTATTTTACGATTTTAGAAACAGACTTAAACTCTTCTGTTCCACATACGTTTAGAAGCTCAAATAGTATTGATTCAGTAGAAGTTATTTCTACTCCATTTGCTCTCATTCTCTCAATTGCAATTTGATAATCGGATATTTTTCTTGATGTGACTGCATCTGCTGCTAAATTTACTTGAAATCCGTTTTCTATCAAATCCAATGCTGTCTGCATCACGCAAACATGAGATTCAATTCCACATAATATAACTTGTGAAATATTTTTGTTTATCAGTTCTTGGAATAAGTTTTCAGCTCCAAAACAACTAAAACTCATTTTTTGAATTGCTGTGTTTTCTAATTCCGATTTAATTTCATGAATTGTTTCACCTAAACCTTTTGGATACTGCTCAGTTAAAAATATAGGAACATCTAATACTTTAATTCCCTTTATCAGTTTAATAATATTTTCGAGGAAAAATTCTTTATTATTCATCACTCCAAGAATTCTTTCCTGTACATCAATAATTAAAAGAGCTGATTTATTTCTATCTAATAATTTTGAATATCTTTTCATTTTTTCTCCTAATACATTGGATCCATTCCATATTTGCCGCAGCTGTACATCATTAAAATTGCGGTAAGATCAATTAAACATTTCTTTTCTTCGTTTTCGGGAATTATTAAATCATAAACATCAGCTAATATTTTCATGTTATCCAAAATATTTTTCAATTCTGTGTAGGATGGAATTCCATGCCAGTTAGCAACTTGATGAATTAATCTGGTTTCATTTCTTCTTAAAAATTCATTAAATGTAATAAAATTTACTGATAATTTTGTCCGAGGTCTGCAGACATTTGTTAAATCATTAAAATACTCATCCCATTTAAGAGCAAGTCTTTCATATTTATGATACATAATTTCTTTAGCTGTCTTAACATCAAGTTTTGCTTTACTATGACTTTTAAACTTTGGAATTACCGCATAGCCGTCATAACTGATTACCCCTTGCTTTTTATCTTTGTATCTCCAGTCTCTTAATAATTGAGCAGAAGTTTTTATTGTAATTACTTTATCCAAACCGCTGTCAATTACTACATATTTCCCTTTTTCATATCTTACAACTGTGTACCAGTGTTCCCAATTTTGAACACTTAAGATGCATGGGATTCCTTTTTTCAATTCTTTGTTCAACATTCGTCTTGCATCATCCGGATTGGATGATTGGAAATATTTCATTCCGCATTTATACTTTTTTGCAGCTCGTGAAAGTCCTATTTCATCAGTACCTGCCCACCAAGTGCTTCCGGCAGTTATTCCGATATCGTTTTCATGTTTAAATATACCAAGCATAACAAGAGCATGCTTTAATGCAAAAGGACCGCATTGATAAGAATTTGGTTGTGGATAAAAACTCATGATGTAATTTTCAGTCTTCTTTTATGAATTCTAAAATAATAAAAAGTTTTGTATAGCTTTCATAATTTAATTACTTTTATAAATCTTTTCTCAAATAAGTCAATTAAAAATGAAAATAGCTGTAGTTTATAATGAAGCTTATCCTGAAATAAAGAATGAATATTCTGTAAAACTCCCTAAAAATCTGGGGTTTAAGCCATATTTTGATATTGAGCAAAGTGATCCGATTGCCGAATATGAAAATATTGCAAAAATATTAAGAAGTGCCGGACATAATGCATACATCATAAACATACTTGATGATTTAGATAAATTTCTAAATGATTATCAAAAGAATTCACCGGATGTGATTTTTAATTTTGTAGAAATTTATAAAGATAATGCTCAATTAGAAATGAGCTTTGCCGGATTAATGGAAATGATGAAAATTCCTTTTACCGGTGCATCATCAATAGCTTTAGGTACTTGCCAGAATAAAACTCTCGCAAAAAGGATATTAAAAGAAAATGAAATCCCTACTCCAAAATTTAGATTTATAAAGAAAAAAAGAAGCAGCTATAAATTTGATCTCAATTTCCCAATAATTGTTAAACCTGCTTTTGAAGATGCAAGTGTTGGAATTGAGAATGATTCTATTGTTAAGAATAATAATGATTTGAAAAAAAGAGTTGAATACATTCTCGATTATTATCTGCAGCCCGCTTTAATTGAAGAATTTATTGACGGTAGAGAACTAAACGTTGCAGTAATGGGAGATAAGAGAATCCGTGCCTTACCAATAAGTGAAATTGATTTCTCAAGAATGCCAGATCATCTTTATAATATTGTAAGTTATCAAGCAAAATGGGACCCGCTGCATGAATCATATCACAAAACGATTCCTAAATGTCCTGCTAAGCTCCCTAAAAAAATTGAATTGGAAGCAAAAGAAATTGCGATGAAATGTTTTAAGACTATGAAATGCAGAGATTATGCAAGAATTGATATGCGGCTTTCTAAAGATAATAAATTATATGTGTTGGAAGTTAATCCTAATCCCGATTTAACTGAGGATGCCGGATTTATGCGATCTGCAAAACAGGCGGGAATGTCCTACAGAAAAGCATTATTAAAAATTATCGACTATGCTATTAAACGTGGAGTGAATTCACAAAATTTTAATAAGAAGTTTGCAAAGATCGGATAGATTGTTCACTTCATAATCTACAAACTTTTTCTGCTCTTCTGTAATTGGTTTTTTAGTTTTTCCGGTATAAATCAATATAGTTTCAGCCCCTAATTTTTTAGCTCCTTCAATATCATTTATTATGTCGTCACCAATCATAATAAAATTTGATTCTGCCTTACAATTTATTTTCTTTAGTGCCGACTTAAAATATTCACTCGATGGTTTGCCGATCAATAAGGCTTCTTTATCTGCAGCATATTCAATTCCTTTTATAAAAGCACCGGCATCCAATAAAATTCCATCTTCCGGTGTATTCCAAAACCGGTTTTTCTGCATTGCAATAAAGTCTTTTCCGTCTCTTACAAATCTGAATATCTCATTCATAATTTCATAATTCCATTCTTTATCTAAATCACCAACCAAAACAGCTTCCGGATTTTTATAATCCAAAAAATCAGAAAATATTGTTTTTACTTTTTCAACTGCATAAACAGCCACCTTTTTATATTTTCCTTTAATGTATTCCAGACTTGCATCAGAAGCGGTTATAATTGGAATTTTAATGCTGATGTTTCTCTTTTCAAAAAAATCCGAAATTTCATTTGATGTAACTAAAGTAGAATTACTAAGTATTATTTTTGGGTTTTCGTATTTATCGAGTAAATCTAAAAACTCTTTTGTATTTGGAAGAATTGTATTTCCAGACTTTATAACTCCGTCTAAATCAATCAGTAATGGTTTCAAGTTTCACCTTTATTTTATAAATCAAAACAAAATAGAAAAATTTTTTCTTTAAAATATAATAAGATTATATTGTATTTTATTTCTATTTAGACTAAGTTTAAATAACAGAAAAATTCGGATATTAAAAAATGCGTTTAATAGATTGTTTAAATGGATCAAAAGTTAAAATATTATCTATAGATGCCGGAAAAGGTGCAGAGCTTAATCTAATGAATTTAGGCTTGAATATTGGCGATGTAATTACGGTAAGTAAAAGATCGAGATTGCGCGGACCGGTTGTGATAATTAATAAAGATTCGGAAATAGCTATTGGACATGGATTAGCTGAAAAAATTTTAGTGGAAGGATTATAGAATTGCAGTTTATTTTAGTTGGACAACCAAATTGCGGTAAGAGTACAATATTCAACCATGTTGTAGGTTACAAAGCGGTAGTTGCAAATTTTCCCGGTGCAACAGTTAAATATACAAAGGGAAATATTGAGCTTGAAAATCAAAAAATAGATGTTGTTGATCTTCCAGGTACTTATTCATCTCAAACAACAGATGAAGCTGAATTAGTAGCGATTAATTACTTAAGAAATTCATCTAATAATTCAGTTCTAATAAATGTAATTGATGCTTCGGTTTTATCAAGAAGTCTGCAGTTAACAATTCAGCTTGCTTCTCTTCAAATGCCTATGGTTATAGCATTAAATATGATGGATGAAGCCGAAAATAAAGGAATAAAAATATTTAAGGAAAGATTACAAGAAATCTTTCAAGTACCAGTTATTGAAACAATCGGAAGAAAAGGAACCGGAGTTTTTGAATTATTTGTAAAAGCCAAAGAGATTTATGAGAAAAAACAAATTCCCAAAAACGTAAAGTTTGATGATAAAACGGAAGAATTAATATCCAAAATTGAATCTGTTTTAGAGAATTCAAAAAATGATTTAAGATGGTATTCCAGATTTAACGCACTTAAATTAATCGAAAAAGATCCTTTGCTTATTAATGAGTACAAATCAATAATTCATCCTAATGATTTTAAAAAAATTGAAGAAATAATCTCATCTGCAGAAAAGGATTATAAAAAACCAAGCGAACTGATTAGCTCTTCAGCTAGAATTGAAGCGGCTTATAGAATATTTGAAAAAACTGCCGAAGTTAAATCTCATGATAAAATTGACATAAGAAAAAGAATTGATGATCTGCTAATGCATCCAATTCTTGGTTATATATTTATGATAGCTATTTTATCAATTATGTTCTTCTCAATATTTAAGCTTGGAAGTTTTGTAGAACCTATATTTTTAGACTCTTTTGATTTATTGAATAACTATTTAGCAGAACAGTTTAAAGATAACCAAGTTGTTGCTTCAATATTAATTGGTATTGCATCAGGTATTGGCGGCGGAGTTGGGATTGTTATTCCCTTTTTAATTCCATTCTTTATTTTCCTTTCTATACTTGAAGATACTGGATATTTAGCAAGAATAGCTTTTCTAGTTGATAATTTAATGCATAAAATCGGTCTTCACGGATTATCAATAATTCCAATAATTCTTGGTTACGGTTGTACTGTTCCAGGAATTTTAGCAACAAGAATATTGAAGTCAAAAAGAGATAAATTTATTACGGCTACTTTAACTACTTTAATTCCATGTACAGCAAAAATGACAGTCATATTCGGATTGGTTGGATTTTTCATTTCGATGAAAGCAGCTGTTCTTATTTATCTATTGAATATTGTGATTGTAGGTCTAACTGGAAAATTCTTGTCTAAAGTTTTACCTGAAATAAGTCCCGGTCTAATTCTTGAAATTCCAAAATATCACATGCCTTCATTTACAACAGTAATGAATAAAACATGGTTCAGACTGAAAGAATTTATTATTGTAGCATGGCCTCTTCTTGTAGTAGGAAGTATAATTCTAGAATTAATTACTCATTTCAATTGGGTTGAAGGAATTAATAGTTTTATTGCGCCGTTTACTTCCGGATTACTCGGTTTACCGGCTGCAGTAGGTATTACTTTACTTTTCGGAATTATGAGAAAAGAATTAGCATTAATTCTTTTATTTGCCGCACTAGGAACGAGGGATGTCCTTTCGGTTATGACATTAACTCAAGTATTTAGTTTTACTGTATTTGTTACTTTTTATGTTCCTTGTCTTGCAACTATTGCTGCTTTAGCAAGAGAATTAAATTGGAAAAACGCTCTATTAATTTCCGTTATAACTGCAGTAATAGCTGTTTTATTATCGGTTGGATTAAGAGTGATTGGAATTACATTCTAATTATTATTAAGATTCTATTCCCTTTCTGGATAGAATGCCTTTCTGGTAATAATGTTTGATTTCCTTCATCTCTGTAACTAAATCAGCCATATCAATTAATTCTTGTGGACAATATCTGCCGGTTAATATTAATTCAACATTATCCGGTTTATATGTAAAGAAGGGTATTAAATCTTCTTTTGTTATTAACCCAAAATAAATTGAGACTAATGATTCATCGAGAATTATTAAGTCGAAATTATTGCTTTGCATTGCATTATAAGCTTTTTCAATTCCAAGTTTCATTTCTTTTTTAATTTCTTCGGATGGCTCTTCTTTTTTAAAGACAAAACTATCATTACCAAATTGATTAATTGTAATTAGATCATTAAATCTAGCAAGAGCTTTTAATTCAGAGTAATGATAATCTTTCATAAACATTACAAAATAAGTTTTGAGTCCATACCCCGCAGCTCTTACAGCTTGACCGATAGCAGCAGTCGTTTTTCCCTTTCCATTACCGGTATAAATCTGAATAAATCCTTTTTTCAGCATTTTACTTTTGTGACATTTTTAATTTTCTTTTTCCAATTTCATTATAAATAAGATCTTTTTGATTTTCGTTCAGCATTCCCCAGACAGCAATTTCGGAAATTGTTCTAAAGCAGCCTTTACAGAGCTGAGTTTCTTTATCCATTTCACAAATTTTTATACATGGAGTAGTTGGATTCTTTAATATCATAGTCTGCTAAAACCTCAGAGAATATTGGGCTAAACCAATTTAATTTTGATTCAGCCCAAAATAATTTTGTTAATCTAGTATTTCTAATTTGTAATCTAAATCAGTATTTGGTTTAGTCGATTTATCATTATTACCTTTAAGATAATAATCAAACCATTCCATTGTTCTGAGAGCATAATCAAGTTTGGCAGTATTTTTACTATTGCCATGCCCTTGACCAGGATACCAGACTAATCTAACCGGTGCATTACCGAACATTTTAACTGAGCGATAAAGTTCTAAACTTTGTGAGGGATGAACTCTCGGATCTTCAGTTCCATGTAAAATTAATAATGGTGTTTGATTTAAATATGCCCATTTAACAGGACTTCTATCATAAACTTTCTCCAAATTTTCATTAGTCCAAATTCCCCAATGTACATAATAATCTTCCCAAGGAATATCGGTTGTATTGCGTTTAGAAATTTGATTGCCAATACCTACAAAACAAACGGAAGCAGCAAATCTTTCTGAATGTCTAGTTGCAGCCCAAGCCGAGAAATAACCACCATAAGAACCTCCGCCAATCCCAACTTTTTTATGATCTACCAATCCTTTAGAAATTAGGAAATCTATTCCATCAATAACATCTTCAAATTCTTTTCCGGCCAAATCTCCAAGACCCATTAAAGCAAATTCGTAACCTCTTCCGGCACTAGCTCTGTAGTTTGGAATAAAGACGAAATAATCTTTTGCAGCTGCAGCTTGTCCCCATCTGCTGTATGAAGTCTGCCAGCCATCCATTTCAGCTGCTTCAGGTCCGCCATGTATATATGTAATAAGAGGATATGATTCCCCTTCTTCATAATTCAACGGATAAATTAAAACAGCTTCTATATCTAGTCCATCTTTAGCATAGTATACTATTTTTTCCTGCTTAGCTAATTTGTAATCTTTCAGCCAACTGTTATGATTTGTTAATTTATTTAATTCTTTTGAATTATGTTCAAAGACGAATAATTCGTTAGGGTGCATTTTCGTATTCCCGGCAAATACAAATTTTTCACCGTTAAAACTGAATGATGACAAAATTAACTTATCTTCTTCTAAAAGAATTTCTCTTTCATCTTGATCAACCTTCTGTTTACTTATAACTGTATAAACACCTTCCTCGGCAAGAAATAAAAATGTTGAATTATCAAGCCAATCAATATCTATTACTGAACCTCTAAATCCTTTAGAATAATTTTTCAATCCCTTGAAATTGTTTTCTGATTTAGTATCAGCAATAAAAATACTTCCCGCTACAGAATCATTGGTATCGGCTGCAGAGATAAATGCAAGTTTAGAATCATCAGGACTAAAACTCATTTCACCTAATTTACCTGGATTATTTACAAGCTTTTTAATTTCTCCAGATTCAATGTCAATCAGATGAATTCTTTTGAACATGTACGAATCATCAACTAAGTTATTTGGAGCTATTGCAGCAGCTATTTGTTTTCCACTATTACTCCAGGTAAAATCAAAAACACTTACATCTTTTGTCAATTGCTTTACTTCATTGTTTTCAAGAGTCATTAAATAAAGATTAACATCAGCTAAATTTTCTTCAAATATTTCTTGATCAAATCCTTTTTCAATTATTTCTTTATTTGATGGAAGAACTTCTTCTGAAGTGTATAATAAATGCTTGCCATCAGGACTTAGTTCATATTGACTTACGGAATTTTCAGAATTTGTAACTAATTTGATTTCTTTGTTTTC
>MDTC01233052.1_pt1 | contig 10688 bp, 6 predicted proteins | sample 811181 | NCBI WGS metagenome assembly MDTC01 (sample SAMN05326644, study PRJNA326480) | marine metagenome | isolation source: seawater | place: Pacific Ocean: North | collected 2011 | reverse complement strand
TAATTATATCTTAATTGAAAAACGCTATTTTTAATAATCTTTTTTTTATTGATTTTATTTTCATTGTAATTAAATGTAATTCTGAACAAATTTCTATTAAGCTTAGAACCTACGGTTGCCCCCGACCTAAAAATAAACATATCTACATTCCCTTTTTTTAGGTCCCCCATGATATTTGCAAACAAGTGAAATGTTGAATCAATTTTTCTAAGGTGAGCCTCCGTATCAATAATTGAGGATTGAGCTGTAATTATTGAAATAAATAGAAGGAAAAAGCAAAAGATAATTTTTTCTTTCATAAAAGATAAAACCTTATTTAAACTTGAATTAATTAAAATTATTTATAGTTGTTTAATGCAATTAAACTATATTTAATGTTAGAAGCAATTTACAATGAGAATTTTATTAAAAATATTAACAATTAATTTCTTGTTTTTTTCATGTTCCAATGAAAAAAACGATTATTCTGGTATAGAGGGAGTCTGGCAAAGAATTGGAAAGGTTAGTTTTTCAAACGGTAAACCTGCTGATACCCTATTTTACAACAACAAACTTCCATCACAAAACAAAATGGTTGAAGGCAAACATTTCAAAACATTTTCTAATGAGCACTTTGTATGGTTTAGATATACGGACTTTATAGACTCTTTAGGTGTAAATATTGGAAAAGAAAACGTAGTTCAGGGAAAATATGAAGTCAAAAACGATAGCCTTTTTGAGACAATTATGAATGTTCATGACGATACAAAAGAAAGGTGGGCTGAATGGAGAAAGAAAAATAATTCAGTTTATAAAGCTAAAATTTTAGTTGCAAAGGAAAGCTACATACAATACAGGGTTAAGGAAGATGGATCTGGTTCTGGAGAGCTCTGGAGCAAAGTCGATACATTTGGGGAGAAATCAAATAGTATTAATGGAGCTTTTACAATTAATAATAGGGTGATTTTTGAAAACTACAAACCCAAGGACACAACAATTTGGAGAGAAAATGATCCAGATAGAATTTGGTTTTCTATTTACACTGACAATCATAGAACAACTTTTTTTAATCAAACTAGAATTGATTCCTTGGGAAATGACACTTGGAAAGGTTCTGGACTTTTGATGAATTATCAAATTCAAAAAGACTCAATTTTTGAAGAATTTGTTTATGGTACAAAACAACCTCAGAAAAATTTTAAAGGAAAATCTACTAGAAAAAATATAATTGATCTTTCTAATTACGAAAATTTCATTTATGGTAGGTTTGGAAAAGGGAGAGAAGACGGAGGAGGAGCCGGTATGTTAATGTCGCGTTTAGATTAATTAATTTTTAGTAAGCTTTGCTTGAGTCTGAAAAATTTATAACTGATGATTATTGGCAGTTAATTAAGTATAATTACGAACAAATTCGTCATGCTGAATTAAAAGCAAGTTTAATTGTTTCTCTTTATAGTATATTTTTTACAATAGCCTATACATTTGATATTTTAGATGAAGAGAATATTTACTCATTTGATTTTTCGGATCCTCTTATTTTTCTAAAAATTATTTTGATTATTCCTGCAATAATATTCACGATTTTATCTTTTGTAGCTTGTGTAAATTGCTTTCTTCCAAGATTGAAGATTTCCTTAAAACCTTCACCATTATTTTTTGGTGACATTAGACCCAACTGGAAAAACTTCAGTGATTATTCAAAGGAACTTATAGGAGTAATGGATAACGATGATGAGTATAAAGTTCACCTTTCACAAATGGCTTTTGTAACTGGAAGTATTGCCGATCAAAAGTTTAAGCATGTTTCAAGTGGTATAAAAAACTTATCAAGATCTGTAATTTCATCCATCATTTTTTTTATTGTTGTATACATTTAAATTTATTTTTTAACAATTCAAAATATTAAATAAAATCAATCATGTCAAAATCTCAAATATATTTCTATGCTATATTAATGGCCATTTTGGCTTCTTGCACAGAAAGTAGTGATCAAAAGGATGAGTATTCAAATAATCATCATATTGAAATTACTTCAAAGAATCCTAAGGCTATTGAGTTTTTCAGAAAAGCAGAAGAATTCAAATTGAATAGTGAACATAGAGAGGCCAAGGAATCCTATCTTTCTGCTCTTAGATTAGATCCTAATATGGTAATGGCTTTAATTGAAATAAATGAAACCAATATACCTTTAAGAAGTAAATACAGAAGAAAAGCAGTTAAAAATCTTGTCAACGCAAATGATTTTGAAAAAATTTATGTGGCCTGGGATACATTGTCTAATAATACTTTAGAAAGAGAAAAAAAACAAGAGTTATCAAAGAAAGTCATTGAACTGTATCCTAATAAAATTGACGGGTATTTAATGTTGGGGCTTTCTTCTAATCCTTACAATGAAAAAGAATCAATAGATGGAATTAAAAGTTTTGAAAAAGTTCTTGAAATCGATCCTAATAACGTGATTGCTAACTTTCAAATTATCAGATATAATTTTGGCGGATCACAAAATGCTTTAAAATTAAAAAATGATAAAGAGTTTTTTAATGCATTCGATTCGCTTGCTCAGTCGACATTAGATAGATTACCAAATTCCTTTCGTGTCAATCTATATATTGGGGGAATATATAGAAACTCATACAATTTCATTGATGAGTCTAGAATAGAAATGGCTAAAAGAATATATGATAATTGTTTAGAAATAGTCAACTCGACTGGATCCTCCGCTAAAATTAATCTGATATATCAAATAGCTAGATTAAATCTGCAGATGGGTAAAACTGATGAAGCATTTCAAATGTATAGGTCTGCCATAGATTTGTCTGATGGAAATAATCAAAAAATAAATGCTTTTTTCAAAATATTTTTAGCTTACATATATGAAGGGGATTATTTAAAAGCTGTAAATGAAATTAATAAATTTGAAAAAAACTTATACAATTCTGACTTCACTCAGGAGGAAATACTCAAATGTCATGTAGGTTTAAATAATTATAAAACCATAATTTTTGCCCATGCTAATCAAAAACAAAAAGCACTTGAGTCACTTGACATCTATAAAGATTTCTCAAATCAATTGGTAAATTTTTATGGATTTAAGGAAAATATTGATAGACAACTAAAATCTTATCCTGGTTCCTCAATTTTACGTTGGAAAGAAGCTTCACCTAGAGCACAGCTTTGGCACGAGATATGGATTAATATGTTAATTGGAAATCATAAAGAAGCTGAATTGTTTCAAAATAAATTTGAAGACACTTATGGAGATCGTCAAACTCATTGGGATGGTATTCTAAATATTTTACAAGGAAATACCCAAAAAGGATTTGAAATTTTAAATCCTATGACAACCGCATATATGCAATATTTCAAATCACAGGCGCTAATAAGTCTTGGCGAGAGAGAAAAAGCGAAAGCTGTTCTTGACTCTGTCAGACAGCTACCGGAGGGTAGTATCTATAATAATTTGATTGTTAAAAGATCCTCTGATTTATATAAATCTCTTTAAATAAATATAACAATGAAAAAAATAATTTTAATACTTGTATTTTTTCTTTTTTTAATTTCCTGTTCAGATAAAAATGTCGAATCAGTAGATGAGCCTTACAACTTATCTATTAATAATGAAAAAGCTTATGATTTTTATAAAAGTGCAAAACTTAAGTCCCAAAGAGGAGATTTTGTTGGAGCTAAACTAGATTTTGAGGCAAGTTTGAGAATAGATCCAAATTTTATAATGACGTGTATAGAGATTAATGAACCCAACATCAAAAAAAAGAATCAATATATAAAAAGAGCTATTTCAAATTATAATGAAGCAACAGAAACAGAAAAGGTTTTTATTGATCTAATTTCTGCAACTGATCAAAATCAGAGAACAGATCTTTTAAGAAAATTAGTTGTATTAAATCCAAATAATAGTGATGCATATTTTTTACTTGGAAACTCATTCTCCACAACAAATTTGGATAGTCTAGAATATTATTTTAAAAAGTCTACAACAATTAATCCCAAAAATTGGGAAGTAAATAGAGCAAGATTTTTTAGAAAGTATCCGGGTTTTGGTACAGGAAGCCCACTAGTAAAACAACATGATAATTTTTTTAAGTATTCAGACTCTGTTAATGCTTTAACACAAGATATAAAACAACTATCTGACCTAGATACACTTAATGCTCAAGTTTACAGAAAGTTTGGAGATATTTGGAGACAATCAAATGATTTAGAAAAAGCCAGAGATTATTACTTAAAAGGTGTAAGTGTGTGCGATTTTAATGCAAACTCTTTTAGATCTGAACTTTTACATACTGCAGGGAATGCGACCTTTCTTACTGGAGATGTCGATCAAGCTTTGAAATACTATAAGGAATCTCTTGAAATTGAGTTTGACCCTTACCCAAGAATGAAGAGGATTTTTCAGCTTGCAACTGCCTACTTATATGACCAAAATCATTCTGAGGCAATAGAAGTTTTAGATAATTATGAAAAAAGTCTTACTAACTCAGGATTCAATAAATCTGAAATTGATCAAATACTTGTTTCTATATACAATTATAAAGCTTTTTTCTATGCAGATATGGGTAATAAAACTAGATCAATTGAGTCTTTTAATGAATTTAAAAAATATTCAAAAATTGTTCTTAAGGAATTACCTGACTTCAACTCAAAATATATAAATATTAGAAATAGTAATTTAGGTCTTAACAGTGGTTTAAATGACAGATTAATAAGAATTATTCCTGAAAATATGTCATATGACGAAATATGGATAAATATTTTGAATGGAAATATTGATTATTCGGAGAAACTACTTAAATATTCTTCACTTAATAATAACCTCAAACATGCTTTTCGAATATTATTAAATTATCACTCAGCTAAATATTCGGAAGTTATAAATTTAGCTACTCAAGGTATTGAATCTCAAATTATGGATACTACCTCTACACCTCTAGGAGTACTGGCTGGAAACACTATTTATAGATATCAATTAAACTATTTTAAATACTATATAGCTCTATCTATGTTAGAGCTAAATATGGTTAAAGAAGCAAAATCATTATTACAAAATGTAGCTAATTCTAGATCATTTGGATGGACTACTGGACTTATTAAAAAAGAAGCGATAGAAAAATTGAGGGGTATTTAAGAATATGATGTTCAAGAAAAATTTTATTTACATTTTAGTAATTCATTTATTAATTACAATTAAAGTAAATGCCCAGCTAGTTGAATTTGAATCTGATTTATCTTCAAAAAAAATTAACGTATCCATTTTTGATTCCAAAGACTTATTTTGGATTGCAACTGAGGAGGGCCTTGATATGTTTGACGGAAATAAAATTCATAAATTCCAATCTATTTTATCTGAAAAAAATTCTTTACTTAATTCTTCAATTCAAAATATTATTGAAATTAATAATAAATTGTTGTTTGTAGGTAAAGATGGTTTTAGTGTTTTCAATAGGGAACGGTATAATTATGATAGAATCAATATTCCAATGCCTATCTCAATAGTAGATGATAAAAAAAATAAACTAGTATATGTCTCTACATCTAATAGTGGCATATACCAAATGGATTACAATTTTAATGCCCTAAATAATTTCAAAACAGACCCACTCAATCCATTTACAATTTCATCGAATTCATTTTCTGAAAATTCTAGACAAAAAACAATTAAAATATTAGATGAAAATGATGGAGATCTAGTTATTGCTGCAAATCAAATCATCAACGTTTTTAATAAAAATAATAGTAGTTTCAAAAGACTAACATCTAAATCAAAGGTAGGTTCACAAATAATCAATTCTATATCGATTTTTGATAATAACAATCTTATTGTAGCAAGACAGCTTGGGTTAGAAATTTTAAATATTAAGCAAAAAAAATTTAAAAGTTTTGATAAATTTAAAACTCATCAAGTTTTTGATGTTGTAATCAAAAAAACCATTTTTCAAAGTTTTGATGAATTTGATGATCAACAAATCGATGAAACGAAAAACGATTTAATTTCATACAATGCATTTGTTTTATCAAACAAAGGATTATTCAACCTTTCATTTGATTCAGAGTTTAATTTAAGGAATAGTCAAAAACTTTTTGATAATAATTCTAATCAGCTTAATAAAATCTCTACCACTGACCAGCATTTATTTATTTGGGGTGACAAAAAAAATAATATATTTCAATTCGATTATTTGGGTAATCAAGTAAATAATCTTATCAATCAATATCCTATGAATGGTTTATGTGTTGATAGGGATGAAAACTTAATTGTATCTTCTATAAATGGGCTTTTTGTAAATAAAGATTTTGAAAATTACTTTCTTAAAGAGAAATTAATATTGAATCATTTATCCTTCAACGATAGAAAATATAATTTTTACCAATCCTTCTCCAAAAATGATTTCCTATATCTTGATCAAAAAACTATCACCCGAGTTAGTGGTGAAAAAAAAATAATTATTCCACTAAATTCATTTTTGGATAATGAAACGATTTCTTTTATTAATAACCAGGCTTCAAACGGGCGGAATGTAACTTACATAGGAAATGAAAATCTTGCAATTTTAACTAATTCAGAGTTATTTATAGTAAATATTAATGATAAAACTAATTCTAGGTTTTCAATACCAAATGTTGGAGTATATAATGGTTTGAGACATGTAAACAATATGATATATCTCTCCCATTCATTTGGGATTGTAAAATTTGATATTGAATCAAAAAAATTCAAAGATTACAAATATGATGAGCTATTCAATGCTAAATTTCCAAGAGGATTTTCCGATATTGCAATGGTTGGAAATGAATTGTGGGTTTCAAATACTGAGTCAGGACTTCACGTTTTTAAGGAAAATATTGAAGTTGAACCCGTTTTATTTTCAACAGACACTATTAACCCGCTAAGGATTACCTCTAAATCAATTAATAAAATAACTTATAATCCAGAAAAGAAAAAAGTACTCCTATCTACTCAAGGTGACGGACTATTTTTATTTAATGTTAATGACTCAATTTTTACTCAAATTAAAACAGTTGATGGGCTATTATCCAACAATATAATTGATGCTGATTTCAGTTCAGATTTTATTTGGGTTTTGTCTTCAAGAGGAATTAACTATTTCAGAGACTCAAACAGTTTTAAATACGAAATCGATGCAAGTAACGGTTTCGATATTCTTGTTTTTAATGATGATGGTTTAAGAATAAATTCATTTAAAGATGAAAATACAGCTGAAATTGATACTGATGATTTTGGATTTGATAATGGGCTCTCCACTGAGGAAATTGAAATCATTGGATCTAAAAAAATCATCTCTTTTGAAATTGACCAAATTGCTTTAGATGATAACGATTATCAAGTATCTATATTAAATACTAAAGCTTATGAAGACTCCAATAATTCTAATTTTGTTAATATAAATGATGGTCAAATTGATATGACAAGTGATATTGATTTTATTGAAATAGAGTTGTTTACTAATAACAAATATAAAAGAGATCAAGTTGAGTATTTATATAGTCTCAATTCATCCAAGAATGAATACATTTCAAATGGATCTAATAATATCCTGAGATTACAATCACTTCCAAATTATGAATCAGAGATAAAGATTAAATCAATCAATAAAAGTGGAGTTGAAAGTAGTAATATAATTAATCTCAAACTTTTCAGATCTCCACCCTGGTATCAGAGAATAGAAACCATAGTTGCATATATATTATTTGCAATATTAGGGGTTTATTTATACTCTAGATGGAGAGAGAAATCTACATCAAAGAAATTAGAGGAAGAGAGAAGAAATAAAGAATTAGAGGAAGCTAGAGAACTTCAAAATAGCCTTCTTCCTAAAACTATCCCCTCTAGAAAAGAGTATGACATTAGCGTTTATTTAAAGTCTGCTACTGAAGTTGGTGGAGATTATTATGATTTTATTGAAAGTGAAGACAAGGAACTTTTTGTTGTTTGTGGTGATGCTACCGGTCATGGAGTAGTATCGGGGATAATGGTTTCTGTAACTAAAGCTGGTTTAAATGGAATTAAAATGTCTAATCCAGGTTCAATTCTTAATCACCTCAATTCAATTGTCAAAAGAGTTAATTTTGGAAGGCTTAGAATGAGTTTAAGTGTAGCGAAAATCAATAATGGATCTGTTGAATTGTCGTCTGCTGCTATGCCACCCACCTATTACTACAACGCTAATCAAAATAAAGTTGAGGAAATTCTTGTTCCAAATCTTCCTTTGGGTGGCATAGAGGGTGAGAAATTCGAAGGAGTCAAAAAGGATTTTAAAAAGGGTGATGTAATGGTCATGATTTCTGATGGACTTCCTGAATTACCAAATAAGGATAATGTTCTATTGGATTACCCTAAAGTTTTTGATTGCATCAAAAATAATTGTAATAAGGATGCAGAAAAGATCAAGGATGCCTTGGTTGATATGTCTGACAATTGGTCTGATGGACTTATGAATCCAGATGATATAACAATTGTAGTTATAAAAAAAGCAATCTAGCTAATATCTAAAACCCAATTTTCTATCTTGTTTTTTTTCCCCTTAACGTTTATTGGCTTCTTTTTAAGAAATCTCCCTTTTTGAGAGAGTAATTGATATGTAGAATCTGAAATTACAATTTGCTTTTTTTCAGCATGTGAACAAAGCCTTGCAGCCAAATTTACACTATCTCCAATTACTGTGTAGTTCATTTGCCTTGTTGAACCAATATTTCCAGAAACAACTTCTCCGTAATTAATCCCAACTCCAATGTCTAATCTGGGAAGATTGTTCTTTTCATTTTTTGAATTAAATTCTTCTAATTGAGTAAACATTTCTATTGCTGTATTAACAGCTTTTTGACAATCATTATCCGATTTGATAGGAACTCCATATAATACCATTAATTCATCTCCAATTATTTTGTCAAGTGTTCCATTATTTTTAAAAACAATATCTATCATTTCCTGGAAATAATTATTCAAAAGAAAAACAACATCCTCAGGTTCCATTTTTTCTGACATTGACGTAAAGCCTCTAATATCACAAAACATAATACATACCTCGTTTTTGGATCCGCCTAATGAGATTTCATTTCCAGAGTCGAGTAGCTCATCCACAATGTTTTCTGATACATATTTTTTAAAAGTGGATTTTATCATATTGATGTCCGAAAGATCCTCAAATGCAAGAACTGCACCTGAGTATTCATTGCCATTATCAAAAACTGGAGAAATGGTGAGATTGATCTCATGTTGATTTAATTCATTGTCAACTATTTTAAGATTACTTTCATAAATAACTTCTCCTTGTTGTTCAATCTTTTCGATTAATGAAATTAGTTTATGGTTTTCTGAAAAAACCATCAAATAATGATTCTTAAGAATATTGTCTTTATCAAACTTAAAAACCTTTTGTGCGGCATTATTGAAATATTCTATTTCTCCCAATAAATCAATTTTAATGATTCCAGTGGTAATAGACGACATGATATTATCTACTAAGTCTGTAGATTTTTGGAGGGAGTCTAACAGTTTGATATTCTCAAAAGCAAGACTTACTTTCTTTGTTAAACTCCCAAATAGTCTCAAATCTTCTTTGTTGAATCTTATGAAACCTGCCATACTTTCTTTGTTAGCAATAACAATTGCACCTTTTAAGTGATTGTCGGACAAAATAGGTCCAGCTAAGCCATTTTTTTGAATAAATTCTAAAAGAACCTCGTTTTCAGCCTTATCCAATAAAATAGCGTGTTTTTTTTCATTTAATTCTTTGAGAATTCCCTTGTTGGCTCGGATTATTTTATTCGAAGCTTTTAGGTAAGAGAGGTTCAACTCTGCCAGAACGTTGAAGGAGCCTGAATTTTCATCTAAAATAAATATCAAGCCACAAGATGCATTTAAGGTAGAGATATAGTTAAGTAGGATGTTTTGAAAGAATCCCTCTAAATTTTCATTTTCTGTATATGTAATTTCGGTTAATCCAATTAGAGATTCTATTTCCAACATTTTATTACCCAAAAGTCGCTCATTATTTTTAGATCTTAAATTGGTTTCAAAAGTTTTTATAAAATTTTCGAAATGTTCTGACAAGAAATAGACATGATTGAAATTGATATCCATTTTTTCCTCTTCCGCCTGATGAATTTTAAAGAATAGATATCCTATGCAGTTGTCATCATAAAAAATATTCTTTTGCAAGACATGTTTGCAATCTCTTAAAAAAGCTTTTTTAACAATTTTAAGTTTTTTTAATTTGGATACACTAATAATTTCATTATCACCCAAGTTGAAACTTGATTGGAAGGAGTTTTCAAAGATATAATCTGATCCCCCTAAAAGACGCACGAGTGTTTTTTTGTCAAAAAAAATCACGGATATTAAGCCGATGTCCGAGATAGTTCTCAGATAATCAACTTTATGGTGAATTTTCTTTTGCTTCTTTAAGTTAGAAAAAACAGAGGCTAAGTCTAGCATTTTAACTAAGTTCCTCGAGAGCTTCTTCTTGATTGCTATAGGTGGAACAATATTTTGTTAACCCCATAATGGTAAAAGTTTTTTCAATTATGGTTGGTAAAGAACAGAATGATAATGAACCATCAACATCCTGAAGTTTTTCTATCAATTCAATTATTATCGATGCTCCTATACTGTTTACAATATTGGAATTGGAAAGGTTTATTAAAACAGTACGGGTTCCTTCATCAATGTATTT
>MDTC01126592.1_pt1 | contig 10688 bp, 11 predicted proteins | sample 811181 | NCBI WGS metagenome assembly MDTC01 (sample SAMN05326644, study PRJNA326480) | marine metagenome | isolation source: seawater | place: Pacific Ocean: North | collected 2011 | reverse complement strand
TTCGGTCAAACTCAAAACTCAATACCCCAATCAGGAGGGCAAATCATTGATTGCTACCCAACTCAAGGTGGTTTGATTGTTTTAACAGGTTCAACACCGGGCGCAACTGATACTATCAATTTAGTTATTGCTCAAGACACTTTGGGTTTCTACAATTCAAGGGCAAGACCTTGGACAAACGCTGGCGTAGACCCACCTCCTAACAATACAGTGGACTTAACGGGTTATGGAACATGGCAAGTTGGCGACCAAGTGACTGTTTTAGCCATGTTAGACCAAGGAGAAGTGCCGAACATTACTATTCGCTCTTATAACTCCGAAGCAGATGGAGCCAACACACCTACTGCCGCACCACTGGACGACCCTGCTTATGCTACACCAATTAACGGCGTTCCTTCAGATACCGCAGGAGGAGGACAACAAACTATTACTACTAACTATACTGCTAAAACTTTTATTTTGTGTGAAGATTCAAGAGCCTCCGTGGGTGTTCAATGGGTTTGTATTGGGTGATTAACATGGGTGTTCCAGTTCTCATTGGAGTTTGTCAGCAAGCAAGCCAACCTGCGACTAAAACTCTTACTATTGGTAGTATAACTTTTAGCACCGTAGGTTATGGGACGACTTCTGCCCAACCTATCAACGCTATTCCTGTTCCCGAAAGAATAACTACAACTTTAGATTCAACCAACAATTTTACATTTCCTACCGACAGTTTAGCACAGTTTTATTCTAACAGTAATCCCGCCCAACAGGTTTTTACAAGTTTTGTGGTGTCATGGACAGCCGATAATTTCGCTGAAAACGATTTACCTTCTGATGGCTCAAATCAAATTGGATGGGAGTTTAACACCTTTTCTCCAAGACCCCCTGCATCGGGAATATGGTGTCTTGAAGGAGACAAGAGAGGGGACATTACACCCGATGGTGCAAAAGTAAATGGTGTTAGGATTATTACTACCCCTGACCTTAACAGAGCCGATGTGTATGAAACAAGCCCCACCGTAGGAGATGTTAATACAGTAGGCAACCCTTGTTCAACTTTCATTGTTACTCAATTTCCCAGAAATAACAACACAAACCGACTAAACCTTGTCACATTTGCATCACAAACAGGTATTGGTGAAACAACATTTCTTTTAACAGTAAGGGTTCTTTTGAAAGATGGCAGTTTTGCTACTGGGACTCAAACAATTACCATCAGAGAAGATGCTGTGAAAGAGAATCTCACTTCTGCACCACCGAGCGCACAACCTATCATTGACGCAGTTAGAACCCAAGCCTTACTCCAAACACCGAGTTTTAGCACCTTCCCACAAGTTCCAATTGAACCACCAGAGTTACAAGTTATCTCTCTTATGTCATCAGGTAATAGTTTTACTGCACCTTCCTTCTCTATGCTGAATATAACAGATGAGGAAAATGAGTTCACAGGAAGTCATAGTTTCCAAGTTTTCTTTGATACATCTGGCCTTACTGTTAGTGATTTCCCCGAAGAAATGCTGGTTAGATATGTGATTACCACCGCAGAACCCATAGGTGCAAATCAAATTGCTTTCCTTCAAGAAGATTTACGAACACAAACAATTGACTTCTTCGGAGTGGACAGAAACTTAATTTTTGGTGAGGAACAACCATCCGAAGGACCAACCGTTCTTGTAGATAATGAGGCCATGTTCAAAATTAGCACTGCCTTAAACAATCAAACATGGCAGGTCCGTGTTGAGTTAGAAAAACTTGATGGCTCATTTGTCGCAAGCCCAGACCAAACCATAACGATGGCAGAATCAACCGTCTTCAATCTGTGAAGATTTCCAATGTGAAGGTTTAAGTAAGTCATACACACTACTCTTACTATGCCTACCGTAGAGTTAAGCAACGAAGATATTGGGCTTTTACTGCAAATGCTGGAACAAACCACCGTTCAAGGTCGTGAGGGAGCCATTCGTTTCCTCAAAGTTTTCCATGCACTTGAGAGAGCATACGAAACCGAAACCGAAACCGAAGGAGTTGAAGAAGATGACACAAATTGATTTAGAAAACCATGAAATTGGCGTGCTACTTCAAATCTTGAACAACACCCAAATGCAAGGCACAGAAAGTATCAAAGTTTTCGTTCAAATCTGGGATAAACTAATTGCCCACTATGAACCGATGACCAACATTGAAGACTAAACTTTAAGTAGTCGTTGAGAGTCATAATAACTATGACTCCTGCTGACCGCACTTGGACATGGCTTTCAATGGGCTTTGCTGCTTTAGCCATGCTGACCAGTTTATTTGCTTTAGCCACTGACCCTTCATTTGCCAAAAACTCGGAAGTAGATTACTTAGATGAGAACCTTCCTGAAGAAGTCTTAGATGAGATGCGAGGCTTAGGAATGTCTACTGTGGACAACTAATACAAAGCATTAAGTATCAGCCAATCATAAGAAATATCATGGCTGAAGAGAGTCCAATCCCTAAACGCATGACTGTGAAGAAGTTAGGCGAAAAGGTAGATGATTTACAAGAAGTTGTAGATATTATCCACAGTGATTTGGGAGAACTCAAAGAACTTTTGAAAACTCTAATTGAACTTCAAATTGTTAAGACCCCAGAAATTGCCGAATCCAATGCTGATTGGGTAGACCGTATGTATTCTTAAGATTCAAACAAAGTTTGTTGTTTGCCTAATTCTTTACTCTCAAAGGTTTCGGCTACCCATTTACTGACTTGAGCATACAATCCAGCGATATAATCGTTGCACCCATACTTATCAATAAGAGTCTGCATTAGACCATCATATTTACTTACTCCACCTTCAGTCACCGTCAAAATCAATCTGCCCGGACATAAAGTTTCCACTTCTTCGCCAGTAAATGGGTCTGTCTTGGTTTCCATAATAGTCCGACATTTACCACTCACAGGCACACGACGATAACTTGCACCGCATTTTGGACAGCGAACTTTTTGTTGTCCATAAGCACGCAGATTACCTCTCATATCACGAATCAAGTGTCGGTCTATCAATTTACTGGCTTGTTCTTCGTTGTCCACCGAGGCTAACATCTCACCCAATGCAAATTGTTCCATGGTCTTTCGTCGCATAGAATCTAAAGTATTGTAAGGATTGTTTCTTGGTCCTGCGGCGCAATCTTCTGTGTCGTGTGTATAACCAATTTGACCCACAGGCAACTCGCCAGCATCAGTTAAAGTTTCCACAATGGCTACTCCTTCAAGTTTTAGGGCTGATTTGGGACTTGGTGGTTCTTCAGCATGGGTCAATTCATAAAACTCCACAGGATATTCCCAGACCACATCTACATTCAAGGCTTCTTTATCAATTTCAGTAGCGACAATTCTGGTTGTCAAAGTTAAAGGTGCGTCCATGCGACCACCACGACTCTTAGGCAAAAACATTCGGCTAAAGTTTATCAGACCCTCTGCCAAGAGCAAAATACAATCAATGTCGCCATCACAATTTCGGCGTTTCGCTGCATGATAAAACGGATGTCCGTAGTGTCCTTTGACGGGTGCTACACCAATAATTCGGGCTAATACTGCACCACTGGTATGCGGTGCAAGTCCCATGATTAACTGACCCACCAAAGATTGAGCAGGTTCATCTTCATTGATAACATAAAACGGGTCAAGCCCATACATGGTTTCTAACATATCATTGGTAAATCTCATGGCGGCTACTAAAGATTTCACACAGTTCTCTGCCACTACTACATCTTGAGGCATCAATTCAATGATTTGGTCGTCCGAGACCACAGGGTTTCCTTGACAATCCACTACATAACCCAATTCTACCGCTTGGGCTGCTGTCAAACCGATTTCATCAGGTCTGAAATGAGTCATGGTAATATCTACCATGTCAAAACGGATAGTTCCATCACGGAAAGCACTTGTGCCGTTGCGATGGCGTAGCACGCCTTTTAGCATAGCCTCTGGAGTTTTTTCGGCACTTCTAAGACCTTTGCTTCCTTTGACCTCTGGTTCAGTGGCTTGGTGAGTAGTTTCTAAACAATCTTTCCAAATCTCCTCTGTCCCCAGATTTTGTTTAATGACTCCTACAAAGTTTGTTTCCGTTGCCTCGTGCGGTGCTGAAGCATCGCCCGAACAAACACCCCGCCAAGTCTGTGTATCGCAAACAGGACAAACTCTTACTCCGACAGATACACTTTCATTCTTGCGAGCAGCATCACGAATACGGCGTTGTGAACCAGAGTTAAAACCCACAGGCCAAAGCCCATGCACAGGAGGATTCATCTCCCGATGCTTAGAACCTTCAGGCTTACCCATTCTGGCTCCAATTCGCAAAGTTGTTCTGGGTCGGATTTCATAATCGGCCAAATCATTTAGCCACTCTACTGCTGATTCATAAATACTCAAGTTTATTTTCAAAGATTTCTCAACTTTGGCTAATAAGTTCAACACTAACAAACTTTCATTTCCACAAAGGTAACCTTCTGCATCTATGTCAATTTGCGCTCGGTAGACTAATTCCCTAAACTTTTCAGGAACTTGTATCTTTTCACCGCAAGGACTAATCGTGATATTGCTCATTAAATCATAACCTTCTTCAGCAGTTAAATCTTGCCAACCCGTGGCTACATATTCAGGTGCGATTGGCACGCCATAAACTTTTGATTGTTCTACGGCTTCCAAGAAATTAGCAGGTGCGCTAATCAAATGTTTCTTTAGCACGCCCTCGTGCCATTCTGAAACATAAGGACTCGGAGCCAAAGGGTGGTTATTTTCTAAGAACTCACCCAATGGAACTAAGAGTTCACCCAAGTCCCAAACTTTACGAATCGGCCATTCTGGTTCAGTTGGCAAAACTGTCCAATCATCTTCTGGCTCCAGACCTGCTAAAACTTTGAGTTCTGATTCTGAATTAAACCTGCGAGCAGAGCCATCGTTTAGTTCTACATACGGACCATCAATAGATGTGCAAGGAGTTGCCACAGTTGCTTTGCCCGGTCGCTCATATTTCATTTGAGTTCCACAGATAACGAAACCAGCCATAGCCATCATTGTAACTGGGTGCATAGCGGTTGTTGCCAATCCTGCTAATCGGCTTCGCCCATAGCGCAATCTTAACCCGCCGCTTTGCATTGGCAATCCAAAGATAGGACGACCTGCTAATACATCTGCCATATACTTTTCACTGGGTTTGATTTCCGTAGACCCTGTTTTGGTCTGCACGAAACTTTTCAACCAATCCCAGCCATCAAGTTCCAAGGCTTCCACATATTTTAGAATCTTTGGTGCTTTGAGAACTAAACCTTCACACATAACCAAAAGCATTCCTTCACGAACTTTGTTGGTCGGCACTCTGGGTAAATCACGCTGTCCTGTGACTTCACCACCTACACCTTCACCATCAACATAAACAGGACAATTCTGGGCAATTACTTCCAGTTGAGGATTGCTTGGTCGGTATTGTAGACCACGACTGTATTTAGAAACTTCTTCCTTGTATCTTTCTACTTCGGCAAAAGTCACTTGGGGTGTTCCTAATCCAAAATCACGGCGTAATACATCAGCAATCAATACACTAAGAGCCTGACCCGTTCCACCTGCGGAACGAATTGGTCCTGCGTAATTGACGGCTAAACATTCCGTAGCATCATCATTAGATAAAATCCGACAAGATACCACACCTTCCAGTGGTGCTACCAAAATACCTTCAGTTAGCACCGCCAATCCTGCACAAATACCATGATACAAACAAGCCGAGATTCTCAAATGTTCACCACGAGCCTTCTGCGCTTCAGTTTCATAAGTTTCTAAAGTTTCTTTCCAATTGGCCTCACCGATGTCATTATTGAATCCCATAACACTTCCAGTGCCTCCGCAATCATCACACGGAACTTTCCAAGTTGGTGTTTTAGCAATTTCTCCTGTGCCATTACAGGCTTTACATTTTTGTTTCACACCATACAATAAACTTTCAGCAGTTACGATACGAGCAATATCAATGGCTACCAACTCACGGTTTCCATCGTGAATCTCGGTTAGTTCACGGATTTGTTCTGCCGTGCGACGAGGATGTAAGAAATCCAGAAGTTTTTGAGTTCGGTCTGCTAAATCGCTGGCTCTGGGGATTTCTACTGTCAAACGAGGGTCTAAGCCTTTGGCACGAGCCTTGTCTGCTAATTGATAAACAACATCACATTCTTCTTCTAATCTTTGAATGTATGCTTCATAATCCATGGCTACGCCTCTATGATATTACATAGGGGCTATCACTGGCTTAAACTTGTCCGTCCTTAAAAGAATATGGCTCACGGTCGTTAATAGCCACAACTTTTAATTCACCTGTCCAAATCAACATTTCACCATTTTCTACACTACTTGGAATTGGTGCTAAAGTCAAATCTGGGAATGAACCAGATTCTTTGGGGAATCCTTTTTCTACATTAAAAGTTTCTATCTGCATTTCTGAACCATCTGGGAATATCAAATACACAAAATCTTCATCAAAACTGTTGCCCAAATCAACTGCTACGACCATATCTTCGGAAGTCCATTCTGACATACCCACATCGTCAGCAGCCATTTCTACCCAGTTTAACAAAAACTCAGCCATTTGAAAACTAATGTTTTCTAATCCTTGGTCGTTTCTTTCTTCAAAGGATAAAATAGGTTGCCTTAATCTTTGTATATCGTCTTCATTATATCCTAAATACTCAAAAGTAAATTGACGAGGTTGGCGTGCGCCAGCATCTCGTAAGAAACCAAAGTTTTTACTACGATACATACGAGCCAATAATCTGTGGAATACTAAGTCTTCATCAGATAACCATAACCAAAACAAATCAGCATCACTACTTTCTAAACCTTCAGCATCACGACGGCGTTTGAGCGACGGTGTTCCGTCCAGAGGAGTCCAATTCACAGGTTCTCCAAACTCCATAGGTCTTTGAATAGGTGCAGAGCCTTCTTCAGCACGCATTTCTGGAGGCTTATAGGTGCGACCCAACAAATCATAGATTTCTTCTTCAGTTGCCCCGCCGAGATACTCGTTAGTATCACGGTCAAACAATCCGTATTCATTAAGTTTGAAACCTTTGCGCTTGGCGGCAGACCTCATACCAATGTTATATCCAGAAGGTCCTGTAAAGTAAAGTAAGGCTGCGCCGATACCCGTAGGTGTGCTAACTTTAATGTCTACTTTAACACCATCAATTACTAATTGTGTTTTCTTTTCACCCAACCAGTTATACTTTTCATAGTTTCCTTCTAACTCGGCTACGATTTCGGGCAAAGTGATGCCTTCCTTGAGAATAACTACTACATCAAGGTCGCCCGGGTCTTCCCGACCACGACGATAACTTCCACAAACTTCTACAAAGTCTGCATAAGGTTCTAACATATCTGAAACTTTATTGGCTAATGCTTCTGCTTCTGCACGAGTCATACGCTCTGATTCATCTCGGTCTTCTGCCCCAAACTTTTCAATCATTCTTTGCATAATTTCTTCTTCAGTAATCAAACCAAGTCTAACTGCTGATTCCAAATGTAGTAAAGTTTCTTGAAGTTCTGCTTGTTCTAACATTTTTTGATACATAACAGCAGTAGCAGCATAGCCTTTGGGCTTGCGTCCAATCACCACAGCATTAAAAGTTTCAAGTTCGTCCATATCCACTTCTTCCATAACATACAAAATACGATAAACAGGTTCATCATCTAAACTTTCTTCTTGGAGAATATAGGAAACTTGGTCTTCACCTTCGCCACGAACACCAATGAAAACTTTGTGAGGCAAGTCTGCTTTGGTAGATACAGCGTCCAAACTAACAAACTCTTCCGCAGGCAAAAGTTCTTGCACACGATATTCTGCTTCAAATGATTCAGTTAAAACTACATGGTAAGCATATCTATCATAGATTCGGGGGTAATCTAATGGGTATTTATCAGTGCGAGCAATTATTTTAATCATACCTTTATCCAATAATCCTTGAACTGGACGAGTTCGGTAAGGTTTCCATCCTCTGTTATCCACCTCAACATAAGCCCCACCGGGTTCTCCTGCATTTTTCTTAATTTTTTCTAATGTTTCTTTTTGTTTAGGAGATAATTTGACATTATCTGCTTCAAAGTCCATTAGGTATTTAGAATTACGAAACATTTTTTGTGCAAATTGGTAAGGAACTAACACATACTTTTGATTGTCTCTTGGGTCGGTGACAATTGTTCCCATAGGTGAACTGGCAACAAAACTCAACTGCATACTAATCACTTATGCTCAACCGATACTTAAAGATATGGATAAGGAGTAGCACTCCAAACTTCCGCCGCAAACTCGCCCGAACCCAATTCATAGCCCACAAACTTCCAGATTTCAAACCATGTGCCACCACACGAATTACAAAGAACTTCTTGTGTGCCGTTTTCTAAAGAACCCTCGTATTGAATATCATCTGCCCCGCACCACGGACAGTGCATCAATTCTGGAATCTCCATAAACTCGGCATCTAATCTGCGAGTCTCATTGTTTTTAGGAAATAAACTACTGCCCCAAAACTTTTTGCCAGTGCGCTTGGCTTTACGAACTACCATTGGAGTTCCTGTGCTATCACGAGGCACACGGTTCAGATAACCCGATTTGACTAAGTTCTCTAACTCATAAACACGGTTCAACAAATTGCGTCGCCAGTTTTCTACTCGGTGAACTCTGGTCGTTCCAGCCACTTTCACTCCATCTACCCAGTATTGCACTCGGATAGCATCACGACCTTTCGCCCGACTGGTCTGCCCAGTCACGCTGGAATAAACTCGGATTTCGCCCTCACCCAAAGGACGGGTGAACACTCTTTCTTTAACAACTCGGATTGCCCCACTGGGATATTTACTGGACCGTTCTTCTATGGAAAGTTCCCGAAAACCCAATGCGTCCATGAAATCTTGCATTTGAGCCACGCTAATATCAACATAACTCATAGACTATCTGTTGTGGTGCGACTACTTAAAGATTTCTTGTAAAGTATCGTTAGACCAGTTTAGCACTTTAGGATAATCTAAGTTGCCCACAGCCACAGTCAAAAACTTAACTTGAGATGCTTCCCAAGGATTACCTTCATAGCCCGGAGTTAGCACTTTACCAAAGGCTTTAGAAAACCAACTCCAATCTCTAAATTGACTCGGCAAGGGTGGATAACGACCATAATGACTTTGTATCAAAGACCCACGCCAATTCCAAGCCGAATAATCATTGACTCGTTTTTTGCCTTGGCTGTCATACCAAATAACCTTCTCTATGCCTCCAAAATTACCGTTGGCTTTCCACCAACCCACCACAAATATAGGTTGTCTTTTTTGTTTATGTGGGTGTTTGCGAGTTCGCCTCATTATCCAAATAATATCCGTAGATTCAGGATTATCTTTCTTCAGATAATTTGCCCCAAAAAAAGAAGGTTTAGTATCAGGCAAAGCCACGCTTTCTAAAATCTGTTCTTGGATTTGCCTTGAGTTCACACCAACTACGAATTGTTCAGGTAATTGTTGCGCCAATTGCTCAAACACCGAATAAGCAATATCTTCAACAGGCATACACAAACCTAAGTTGCACTGATACTTAAATGTATCATGGGACTCGCAGCCCTCATCCCTCGGCTTCGCCTCAAGTGTCTAACGACACAGGGGGCAACCTATCCCTCTGTTGCTACGCAACATTCACCCCATCCGGGGAGAGGAGATTCCTCTTAGGGTATAGTCCAATTACTCGTTGAGTTGAGCCATGCGGTCGCTCAAGAGCAGTAGTGCAGATGCCCAAAGTCCGACAAAGATACCAAGGTTCTCGTCGTGACCGAAGTAAATCGCAATACTACCCAAGATTGATACAAGGCTTGCACCCAATCCTAACTTTTTCCAATTCATTCCAATGCCTCCTGAAGTCGTGCCAACAAGTCTGCCTTCTTACCAGTGATAGGAAGGTTCAGTTCCTTGAGTCGCTCTTTGAGTTGAGCCACAGTCAAAGTTTTTAGGTCTTCAACTGCTTCGGTAGCGGATTCTGTGGCAGCGTCAGCAGCAGCATCTACTACATCTTCAATGCTTTCGCCCGCTTCCAGTGAATCTTCTACTGCGTCTGCAACATCTTCTACAACATCTTCAGCAGCATTCACTACGGTCTCAACTGCGCCATCAAGTTCTACATCAATGCCAGTGGCATCTTCAATAGCGTCCTCAATTTTGTCAGCAATTTGTTCAATCGTCTTTCCTCTGTTCTTGAGCCACCAGCCTGCGACAGCCGCACCAGCGACACCCAGACCAGTTAGCAACATGGTGTTCAGTTCCATAAAACTACTAAGTCGTATGACCTACTTAAAGTTGCTCATCATTGAGGTTGTGTTTTACTTCTACGGGTTCTGGTTTAGCAGGATATTGCATAGCACTATCTTTGTTGAGAAACATAACTTGGAATTGTCCCTTAGAAGTTTCTTCCTTTAGTTCATCTTTTGCCAGATAAATAGGTGGTCTAAACATTAAGTTATCATCAACGCCAGTGGATACATCACTCATCATCTTGGCCTCATATCTTTGCAGTATTTGTTCTAACCGAGTCAAATCCATATCACCCGTTGCCGAGATACGACCTGTGCTGGCAGCGTGAGCCGAAACTTTAGCATTACCCAAGAACTTGCTGGCTAAATCTTTGTCAGCGATGATTAAACTTTCTAACTTTTGTCTTAGCA
>MDTC01145858.1_pt1 | contig 10690 bp, 5 predicted proteins | sample 811181 | NCBI WGS metagenome assembly MDTC01 (sample SAMN05326644, study PRJNA326480) | marine metagenome | isolation source: seawater | place: Pacific Ocean: North | collected 2011 | reverse complement strand
ACATTTATTTCGATGATTTGATACCCATGTTTTACTTGAGCCTGTGCAATTTTCAGAGCTTTCTTGATCATTTCTTCATCCAGCAACTTGGCGGATGTAGCTGAACCTGAGATATTGATACGCTCTCCTATTTTAGCAATGCTAATGTTTTCGTTAAAATTTAACGGTTCAACACCTGCTAATCTGAAATGGTTGGTTTTTTTTGGTAGGGTGCGTGGGGCTTTGTCAGAAACTGCATTTGCTATTGCACGAATATGTTCAGGAGTTGCACCACAGCACCCCCCAACTAAGTTTACAAGACCGCTTGCTGCAAACTCTTGAATAAGTTTGGCCATGCGTTGGGGCGTGTGATCATATTCTCCTGATTTGTTAAGGTGTCCAGCATTAGGGTATACGCTCACGTTAACGTCGACTAAAGATGAAATAGATTCAATATGTTCACGCAATTCATTGGCTCCTAGGGCACAGTTGAAACCAACACTTATGGGCCGAGCATGGGCTATGGAATTCCAGAAGGCTTCTGGCACCTGACCTGAGAGTGTTTTTCCTGATGAATCTATTATAGTTCCAGAAATCATCACAGGAAGCTGGGTGCCATGATCATCAAAATATTTTTTAATGGCGTAAATCGCAGCTTTAGAATTCAGTGTGTCAAAAACGGTTTCTACCAGAATTAGGTCGATACCACCGTCTACTAGACCATGTAGGGCTTCTGTATATGCTATTACCAAAGTGTCAAAATTTATATTACGAAAACTGGAGTCTTTCGTATTTGGTGACAAACTAGCATTGTATTTAGTTGGACCAATAGCTCCAGCAACAAATCGAGGTTTGTCAGGGGTTTGGTTAGTTTTTTTGTCAGCGGCTATACGAGCAATTTTAGCTGCCTCGAGATTGAGTTCGTATACAATATTTTCGAGTTTGTAATCAGCTTGTGAAATGAATGTCGAACTAAAAGTATTTGTTTCTATTATATCTGAGCCTGCATCGAGGAATGCATTGTGAATTTCAGTTACAATTTTTGGTTGGGTGATAGATAATAGGTCATTGTTTCCCTTTAAATTTGATGAATGATTGACAAATCGGTTTCCTCTAAAGTCAATTTCTTTAAGTCTATAGCTTTTAATCATTGTTCCCATTCCGCCGTCGAGAATTAGAATGCGCTTGCGTAATAGACTTTCAATTGGGTGCTTCATGAGTTTGAAATTTTTACTGTTAATAGATGTTTGTTAACTGATTCATTTTATTTTTCAGAAAAACTTGATTTTTAGTTATAGATTACAAAGAAGGGCTATTAAGACTAATTGCTTATCAAATATAGTTATTCAATGCTTAGACTTTTTAAAAAATGATTGACCTGTTTAGCAATTAATTTATGACCTTGTTCCGAAGGGTGAACATCAATTGGTAAAAATAAAGGAGCTTTAGATTTCCTAACTTTACGAAGAGATGGCGTTAAATTCTTATATGGAAGGTCAAATTCCAGAATGTGTGATTTTATAACTGACCCGGCAGATAGTTTTGGAGATGTCTTAATGTTTAATTCTTTTGCCCAATCAGAATAATAAAGTTCTTTTGCAACAGGTAAGTAAATAACTACTAAGGAAATATTTTTAGAAGCTAGATATTCCTGAATTCTTTTTATGATTAACAATGTTGTAGCAATCCCATCAGTGTTCTTTTTAAACCAAGAATCTTGGCTAGCGAACTCAGATAAATTAATATTTTTTTTTCTATACCGTTTTGAAATGGGATCGAATACTAGGTTTGAGGTTTTTATATCTACTGTTTTTTGATATGCATCCCCTAGCGTAAGCTGACGATAAATATTTATTAATAATGCGGCCAGATAAGATTTGTAGTACCAGCAACCTAATTGTAGGTACCATCTATTGATTTGGCAGCTATCATAAAACTCCCAACCATTTAGCTTGGTGTCAAGAAGTGCAGTTTTTCTAGCTCGTTGTATAAACGGTTTATCTCCATTAGCTTCATGACGTTTAAGGTCAGGGAGATTTTCACCAATATCGCTTTTATTAATGGCCAGAAGAACCTGTTTGACGCTTTTAGGAAAGATAAACTCTTTGATGAGAACCCACTGCTCAACATTTGATGATCCACCAATCGCCAAATTAAAAATGTTGTGGCCATATTTTTTACTTAATAAAGCCACCCAATCCTTACCGGGAGCGACCTCAGCTCCACGTGCATAAGAATCACCAATAGTTATGATCTTAGGATCAGATAGATTGTGAGGCGGAAAACCTCGAAGCAATCTGCTTACGTCTGCATAATGATGAAGATAATTCCATTTGTTTGCATAAGGCATAATACTTGGAAATTCTCGTAATACGATCTCAAGAAAGGAGGTGGCAATAAGTAATGAAAAAATCAGCAACATTATCTTTTCTAAATATTTTTTTAAAATTTTAATCAAAGGTTCACGAATGTCATCAGCGTCCGTCTTCTTGATTTTTTTCTTTTTTAACATGGCAAGTGCATGTTCAGGTCCGAGAAAATCTAGAGGATCCTTTTCTTCGAAAGCATCTTCTAGGTTTTTTTGTTGTGGGATGATGCGTTTAATACTTGATCCACAATTATAACAACTATTAAGTGAAATAGGATTATCTTCTCCGCAATTTTCACAACTCCAGGGTGTGTTGAAAGGTATTCCACAATGCGGACAATGATTAAGTTCTTTGTAAGTTTCCTTATCACAATAAGGACAATTCCAAATTGTAGGCATTTATATTCCTAGGCTAATTTTTAGATAAAGTAACACGATTTGTAATTATAGTGGATAAAGATTTAAGTTTTTGGATAATTACATTATGACAGAGATTGAAAGACCGACTGGCCACCACTGATAAAAGTCAATTAATCATGACTAATAAAAACAGTACTACTTATTTTATCATGCGGCGTTATGGAATATGGGGTTTAGTTTTATCGCTTCATGGAGCAATACTCTCTCAATTTTTAGGTGCACCTGAATTTAATTTTGGGATTTACAATCAAACTGAACCGATTGTAACTGGAATACATTTTTGCGCTGCTTTAGCTTCAATTAGCCTAGCCGCAATTTTTTGCTCAACTAAAAAAATAGGAATGTTAGTTTGGCACCCAATTGTTCTATTTCCTGTGGGGGTATCACTATGGAGTCTTTTAGTCGGTCTAACACATAATTTTCCCTTTCTAAATTGGTTTGGTGCTGCAGAATTAGGTGAGGGCATATTATGGTATTTTGAGCTAGGACTTTTTGTAGCTGCCGCCGCTATTGTCAAAAAATTTAGAATTCCGCGACTATCATTAGTTAGTTCTGCAATTTGCGTTACCATTGTAGTTACAGTACTTACACTCCAATATTTAGATACAGTGTTAATATATAAACCCCTTCCAAGATTTATTCCTTTCTATTTCGCTGATTATCTAGGGTTTTCTGGAATTTACTTGGTTGCGATAGCCGCAATATTTCTTAGAGGAACAACTAGAACAATTCTTTTGGCAGGGATAATAGCTGGATTACTCGTTATTTATTTTTCTAGCAATCGTGCTGCATGGGGATTGGTATTTATTGCAGCTCCGGTTTTAGTATTGACTGGAACCTTCCTTAAACATCATTTGTCTTCACTATTTCTACGTTATGGTTTCGCTGTAATTATTACAACGTTTATAATTGCATCAACAACAATTTTGTCGACAGTTGACTTTCGCCATTATGCTGAAAAATTTGAAACTTTTGGCGAAGAAACTTTCGGCACTATGATTCACTCCGCGATTAATTCGCAAGCTACCCGCCAGCATTTACATACCTTGTCTTTGGAGGCGATAAAAAACAAACCAAATATTCTTTTGCTAGGACAAGGATGGGGGATGTTCAGTGATTATTTTGCCTCATATCTACCAGTTGAATGGGTAAAATTGCGAGATGACCAGAATACGTGGACTGAAAGCGAAAGGTGGTTAGCAGAGGGACATTGGGATGCTGTTAATCGCGTAGATTTTCACAGTCATAACAGTTACTTAGAAGCACTTCTTTCCATTGGGATAATTGGAGTAATTTTGGTGCTAGGAATTACATTGGCCCCAATTTTATGGTGTAGGAAAAATTTTATAATTTTAGCAGGGGTCGTTGGTTTTGCTTCATCCGGGTTATTAACGCAATGGTTTATGGTTCCAGCTAGTATGCCGTTGTTTGCAATTGCTCTTGGTGGATTTGTTAATCCTATTAAAGCAATGCATTTTTTCCATAAACTACATAAGTTAATGCCGTGGTGTGCTATAGGCTTTGCAATTTTATTTATATTTGTGGGATCAACTAACTATAAATTTGTAACATATGCTTTTCACTACATGCCGAAAATGACACAACCCATATTGACTAAAAATGGGCAACTAGTTTGTACAAGTTACTTTGAAGATTACGGCCGTGGGGGCGTCCACTTGGCTCATAGACTTCGAACTTTGTCAAAGTATGTAAAAAAACAAATTTTAAAAACTGAGGATCTAGAAGCTGGCGAAGAAAAGTATCTTTTCAATCACTTGAGAGGATTAGTTTGTGCTTCTGAATACTATATTGACCGTGGAGCGAGCATTCGTCTTTTAATAGCGTCACTTCACACACGAGCAGACTACGCATTTATCGAAGTGCCAAATAAAATGAAACCTCTAGTTGATAGATTTTTACAGAACTGGGGAGCAAGAGTTAGACAGTTGGTGGAAATGGCTCCAAAGCGAACAGACCTAGCTGTGCCCTATCTTCTTTATCTACTAAAAAATGGAAACGATAAAGAATTCTCCGATCTAGCAAGTTCATTATTTATTCGCAATGCTGATGACCCAATTGCACTTTGGTTTTCTGGTGTTGCTCTTTTAAGCAAACCAAATTTGGGTATTTCTGGAACACAACGAATGCGTTTAGCCCTGGAAAAAGGTGTTGAGAGATTGATCCCAGTCGATCAGGCCCTAAAGAGAGAGTTGTTGCCAGAAGAATTAACATCAACTTCTAGATATAAAAAATTAATATTAGAAACAAAAAGAGGAACCGTTTCAATCAATGTGGAATTGGCGGCTACTCTTGAAGAAGGAGATCCCGGGCTTAGCGGAAGGACTTCGCTTGCAACAAATACAGGAATGTTAATTCTTTATCCTGAGGTTAAACATATAGAAGTTTTGATGAGTGATACTTATATTCCTCTTGACCTTTTGTTTATTGATTCTAATGGGTTAGTTAAGGAAATTGTAACAAATGCCCGGCCTCTTAGTTTGAAAAAAATTCAATCAAATAAAATTGCAAGGGGAGTGTTACAGTTAAATGCAGGATTTGTAAAAAAGTTTGGGATCCAGGTAGGTGATCGATTGGTGACAATGGAGAATCTATTAAAGTGATTTTTAATTTTTAAATTTTTTAGGCATTCAAATCCTTGTATATATTAAGGCATGTGTTGCCAAAATGTCACAAAAATGGAAATAATGAACAAAAAAAGTTTGTAAAATAGCAATAAAGAATTGCAATTTATAGAAATAGAAAAAATAAATACAAGAACATAAACCTTTATGCCATTGATTTTGTTGTGTTTTATTTAAATATTATGGTTATGCTCTTTACAAATGCAAACTTTTATTAAAGAAGAGAAATTCTACTAGATAGTCAATTTACAACCACAATTAGTTGTGAACTTCGTTGACTAGTTTCTTAATTTAAGTGTATAAATTTAAAGAATAAGAATCCATAATAGTGTGGTTTATATATTTGTTAGATTATTTATTTATTACAATTAATGAACACAATGAACAGAGTAAGGGTCTATAGTCCAATGTCGAAAATAATGAATTATTTAAATAAGAGAACCTTTCTGAAGCTTACGACGATAGCTTTTGGGATGATCTTGGTTTCGAGCTACTCACATGCTAGACAAGAGTTGGCTTTTACAACCACTATCTTAGCGACATATTCTTGCGCTGATTCTACTTATGGTACTAGTGGTTCTTATTGGTCTGGCAACACCTATTATGGTTCAAGAGCTGATTACACTACAAAATGTCAAGCTAACCATAGTTCCAATAAATCAAGTGCAGTTGTTACTGCAACACAAACACTACGTGCTGCAACAGCCCAAACAGTGGGTATGATCTCTAGCCGAATTTCTTCAATTCGTCAGGAAGCTGCAAGAAGCAACAGTGGTGTTTCCCTTACAGCACTCAGCTTATCACCTGATCTAAATAGAGGAGAAGTTGGATTAGCTGGTGGTAATGCTTCAAAAGGAGTTGGTGTTTGGGTGCAGGGCAAGTGGACAGATGTTGAGTATGATGCAACCGCATTTGCTTTTGATGGTGACATTACAACTGGCATGTTTGGAATTGATAAGTCTTTTAAAAATGGAAGAGTTATTGTGGGTATAGCTGCTGGAATGGAAGACCAGGATTTCACAACTACCTTTAATAATGGTACTATTGACGGAGACGGTTTCATGGTATCTCCATATGTTTCATTCAATCTAAATAAAGCATTCTCTGTAGATGCTGCTATAGGTTGGGCAAATATGGATTATGACACCACGAGAAAAGATGCTATTACTAGCGAAAAGTTTACTGGTTCGACTGATGGAGATCGTTTCTTCTACTCTGCAGTGTTGAACTATAATAAGCTTAAAAAAGTGAAAAGAGGTCAGTTACGTCTTGGTCTAAATGCTGGAATTAATCATTCTGAAGAAGATAAGGACGCATATACTGAAACCGGAACAACAGGGCAGACTGTGGCAGTTAAAGCTTCAGATACAGATGTAACTCAAGCGAAAGTCGGTGCCGAAGTTGGCTTCTTGTTTAAGAAAGTGGAACCGTTTGTAAATGGCACTTGGGAATGGGATACCAGCAAGTCAGATGCTCCTAAAGTTGGTGCCGCCCAAACTCAACCAACTGAAGATGATAGTGGTTACAGGCTTGGTGGAGGTCTAAATGTATTCCTTGGACGAAGGGCTACCGCAACAATAATGTATGATGCAGTATATGGACGCTCTGATTATGAAGAGCATTCAGGAACCGCTCGGTTGCGCTTAGATTTCTAATTGTCGTAAATTTTTTAACAGAAAAAGGCCTTACAATTTTGTAAGGCCTTTTTTTCTGTTATTAGTGTTTCAAGTTTGCATTTCTTGCGCATATAATTTCTTTGAGCCTGCTAGTTATGTAAATTATCTTGCTAAAAAAAATGGTTTTCAAAAATTTTTTGCAACACACCACGATATAACGATTGCTGGTTTTTATAAACATTCTTTGAATTTTTCTAACGTTTTACACGTATATATTGAAGGCGATGGTGCGCCTTGGCCATATCCTTGGTTGCCACCTGATGACCCAACACCCATATCTCCTATAGCGTTAGAAATGGCAATTGCAGATACTCATTCCAACGTTCTTTATTTGGCTCGTCCTTGCCAACTAACATTGTCTTCTCACGCAAAAGATTGCCATTTAAAACTTTGGACTTCTGCTCGTTTTAGTCCTGAGGTGGTTGATGCAACTAATAATGCAATCAGTCTTTTTAAAGATATACATAAAGTAGATAAAATAATTATGTTTGGCTATTCTGGTGGCGGATCTGTATCAGCTTTGGTTGCAGCAAATCGTCGTGATGTTATTGGTTTAATAACTGCATCTGGCACCTTAGATCATAAGGTTTGGACTAAATTTCATAACGCTAGTCCTTTAAAGGAATCTTTGAACCCAATAAATTTTGCAAAGCAATTGAGTCAAATTCCACAAGTTCATTTTATTGGAGAAGTTGATACGATCACACCCCCATTGATTGCTAAATCATACTTAAACAATTTAAATAAACACCATAAAGCACAACTTATATTTTTGAAGGATTTCGACCACTCTTGTTGTTGGGTAAAGAATTGGCCGAAATTGTTAGAGAGCGTTAAATTTATCAATTAGATAGTTACTTAGTTTCGTTTCAGTGGCTTATATTTTATCCGACTAGGTTGATTAGCATCAATGCCAAGTCGACGTTGACGATCAGCTTCATAATCCTGGTAATTACCTTCAAACCAGACAACCTGACTGTTTCCTTCAAACGCCAACATGTGTGTTGCAAGACGATCAAGAAACCAGCGATCATGGCTAATTACAATGACACACCCTGCAAAGTTTTCTATTGCATCCTCTAGTGCCCTAAGTGTCTCTACATCAAGATCATTAGTTGGTTCATCGAGTAACAATACATTAGCTTCGGATTTTAGCATTTTGGCCATATGTACTCTATTACGTTCCCCTCCTGATAATTGACCCACTTTTTTTTGCTGATCTACACCTTTGAAGTTAAATTGAGCTACATAGGCTCTGCTTTGTAAATCGCGTTTACCTACCCTTATTTCGTCGTTTCCATCCGAAATCTCTTCCCAAACAGTTTTATCAGGAGATAATTTATTTCTTGATTGATCTACATATCCAAGAGTTACAGTTTCTCCTATTTTTAAGGAGCCTTTATCTGGCTTATCTATTTCTGTAATCATTTTGAATAACGTTGTTTTACCTGCACCATTAGGGCCAATAACTCCTACGATGGCCCCAGGTGAGATACGAAAACTTAGATCTTCTATTAGTAAAGTATCTCCGTAACCTTTAGAAAGCCCCTCAGCTTCTATAACTAAACTACCAAGGCGTGGACCAGGTGGAATAACTATTTGAGCCTTTCCCATTTGTTGATCTTGGGCTTTTAGGAGTAATTCTTCATATGCTGTTATACGTGCACGAGATTTTGTCTGTCGTGCACGTGGAGTAGAGCGTATCCATTCTAACTCATGTTTTAAAGTTCTCTGTCTAGCTGATTCTTCTCGTGATTCTTGTTCTAGTCTTTTTTCTTTTTGTTCAAGCCAAGAAGAATAGTTTCCTTCATAAGGAAAGCCAAATCCTCTATCGAGTTCAAGGATCCAACCTGTAACATTATCTAGAAAATAGCGGTCATGTGTTACAATCATTACTGTTCCAGTATAATTGGCAAGGAATTGCTCAAGCCAGGCGACTGACTCTGCATCTAAGTGGTTTGTCGGTTCATCAAGTAATAGAATCTCTGGCTTTTCAAGAAGCAATCGGCATAAAGCAACTCGTCTGCGTTCTCCTCCTGAAAGTATATTTATATCACTTTTCCCAGGTGGACAACGAAGTGCATCCATAGCAATTTCTACGGTTCGTTCTAATTCCCAGCCATCTACAGAATCTATTTTTTCTTGTAATTCGCCTTGCTCTGCTAATAGTGCTGCCATTTCTTCATCATTCATAGGCTCTGCAAAACGTGCAGATATTTCATTGAATTTGGTTAGCATTTCTTGGGTTTCCGCAAGGCCTTCTAGGATATTAGCCTCGACATCCTTGGAGGGATCTAATTCTGGTTCTTGTTCTAAGTAACCAACACGCACTCCTTTAGCGGCCCAAGCTTCTCCAGTATAATCAGTGTCTGTACCCGCCATGATTTTCAAAAGTGTTGATTTTCCAGCACCGTTAACTCCAAGAACACCGATCTTTACATCTGGTAGAAACGATAAAGTGATGTCTTTTAAGATTTCACGACCACCTGGAAAAGACTTTTTCAGATTCTTCATTACATAAGAATATTGATAAGCAGGCATTTTAAGTTTTCCATTAAGTGTTTCTAAGTAAGGTTATTTTTATAAATGTTTTTTGACCAAATACCATAATCTACAGACTAACCCAAGAATGTATATTGATAATTCTTTTATTTTTTTATTTATTTAGTAATTAAGTATATCTTGAGAAGAAATCAAAATTCATTATTTATAAGAAAAAATTTTTTTCATTAAAATAAACGGAATATTTTTAAAGAACCGTACCCTATGTAAGGGTATAAGTTTTATATGCAGTTTTATTTTCATTCATCTTTAACAAGGATAAATATATCCAAAAAGATAAAGGGAAGATTTACATGAGTGCTAAAGTGATTTGGTTATTCGTGTTTGTAGTACTCTATTGGTTTTTCTGTATTTACTGGGGTTGGAAATCTGCTCAAATTTCCAAAAGTGCTAGCGATTATTTTGTGGCGGGTCGCAAACTTTCACTTTGGGTTTTTGTCCTAGCTGCTACAGCTACATCATTTTCTGGATGGACGTTTATGGGACATCCAGGTTTGATTTATCGGGATGGGTTCCAATATGCTTATGCATCTTTCTATGCCATTACAATTCCATTTGCTGGAGTTATGTTTTTAAAACGACAATGGATGCTAGGTAAACGTTTTGGTTATGTTACGCCAGGAGAAATGTTAGCAGATTATTTTCAAGGCGATACTATCCGTATTTTGGTAGTAATAGTAGCATTGCTTTTCTCTATTCCATATCTTGGATTACAGCTAGGAGCTTCTGGATTTTTATTGCAAGTTTTGACTGATGATCTTGTTTCAAAGAATTTTGGAATGTGGATGTTATCTATTGTCGTTCTTATTTACGTAGCATCTGGAGGTTTGCGTGCCGTTGCTTACGTGGGCACCCTGCAGTGCATTTTGCTGATAGTTGGGATCACTTGTATTGGTTTTGTTGCCTACGATAAAATGGGCGGTTGGGAAAGCTTCAATATGGCGATGGCGAAGCTTGGTGCAACCGATATTGGGAAATGGGGCTCAACAAAAGGATTCGGGGGTGGAGATTATAATGCTTACTTTGCAATTCCTGGGGTGATT
>MDTC01020895.1_pt1 | contig 10690 bp, 4 predicted proteins | sample 811181 | NCBI WGS metagenome assembly MDTC01 (sample SAMN05326644, study PRJNA326480) | marine metagenome | isolation source: seawater | place: Pacific Ocean: North | collected 2011 | reverse complement strand
TATGACGCACAGCGTTATTTCACCGGCTCCGAATGGCCATGCAGCTAAATCGGCAGATATTGGTGTTTCTAAATTGAATTCTTCTGAATACACTGCGTTTTCACAACTAAGCGATTCTGTATTCTGGAATAGAGCAAACTTATAAGCGATGATATCGTTACCGGTTACATTAACATTAAGGAAGGTATCTGTTTCCGAAGGCAAGGGCTCCAGGTTTATTGCTCCATTATTGATACTGGTATCTTTGATCCAAATCCGGCTCTCAGCAAATTCGAATGGCAGCCAATTGCCGTTCTCGTTGCCACCAACAACGCAAAGTTCAATATCTCCATCAGGCAAATAAGATATGTTTTCAAAAATTGGCTCAATGCCGGGTCTAGGCTCGGAATACCCGGCTTCATCAAAACAAGGGGGGTCCATCAACCCTCTTATTTTATACCGGTAAAGAGGCACGTTATAAATAAAAATAACAAGATCAGTGGCGTCAGAGAATAAAGGAGGTTCACCCTCGATTAACGGAATTGTGTTGGAGGTGGAGACCCCTCCGCCCTGGTTGTTAAAGCATATTGGATCCTGGGGGTCGAGTACACAAGGATCTGCAAGGCATTCATAGACATCTTCGTCCCAAAAGCAAGTAGCTTGCGTATTGCACATAAGTGGGTCATTATAGTTGTTGCATGAAATATAAGCGTCCTCTTCACAGTAATTTTCTAGCCAGGTGCAACCTGGACCACAAGATAATGGGTCTAATGCCTGCCAACATTGCGATGCTGGCATATACGTCTCACAATAAGCTCCCTCAGGCCCATTCACCCATTGATAACCCGACTCTACGCAAGAATCGAAGTTATCTAGTTCACCACCGCCGGCAGAAATGTCACAAAACCAAATTCCATCTGCTTGAAATAGAATATAACCACCGTCTTCATAGCAGATCTCTTCCTCTTCCGGGGATGGACCAATAGCCCCGGCAACGGGTGCTAGCATCGGGTATTCACAGCGTTCCTCTTGCGCATACCAAACACCTTTTTCCATTTCACAGTGAATCTGCATTTCTGCGATCCAGCTATTCACTGAAGACTCAATCGAGTCTTGCATGTTTGCCAGCTCCTCTTGATTTATCGTCTCTTCATTTGCTAGAGCCGTATAAAATCCAGCTCCGATATTATCGGATACGGCGCTTATATCGCTTGATACCCAACCCGCCTCAGATAGTCCAGCTACCATTCCTGTGGTAAATCCCGAGGCTGCGTCCGTAATCTCATTCTCAAATCCGAAGGCCTGTGCTTGAAGATAGATCGCATCTACAGCGGTTTCGGATAAAAACTGTGATGTATTCTCAATGGCTAACTGATCGATGAAACCAAGGTCTCTGAGGTCGCCTAAAGCGGACATCGTGCCAACGGCTAGAGCTTCCGATACAGATTTGATAGAGGAGCGGTCATTGATCCCCACATTGTCGAAGTAACCGATTGTCTCTGATATCATATCGGCAGACAAACTCTGAATAAAGGCCGGATCCTCGATGCCTACTTCATCAAAAGAAGCTACAGCGCCGCGCATAACATCATCCATGAAGTAGACATAGTCAGTTTCCTCTATGCCTGCATCATCGATACCGTCTAAAGCACCCTGCACACAGTAATTGAAAAAACCACTGATATCTTCTTGTTCATTAATTCCAGTATCGTTCATCGCATTTATTGTCTCTGCAACCATATCGCCGACTACCACCTGCATCTGACTAGCGCCGGTCAGTCCCAGTTCGTCTAATCCACCGACTGCTTCCGACATAATCGGGGCCACCATAGTTGCTAGATCGGCGAAGGGTATGCCAGCGTCATCGAGAGAACCTACTGTCGACTTTACAAAAACTTGCATAGTTGAGCTTATGTCTTTTTTCTCAAGGCCAGTTTCACCTATCCCTTCGACTGTGGATTTAGCTAAGGCTTCTATCACCGTTTGCATTTCTTGTGGTTTATACCCAGCCTCGTCCAGGCTGCCGACGGCATTTTCCATAACGATACCTATGGAGCTTGATAATGCATCTCCAGAAAGACCAGCTTCATCTAGGCTCGAAATGGCAGCCTTGGCGATACCTGCCGGTAGTGAGGCTCTTTTCTCTTCATCTAGATTAGTGATTTTATCCTCAAGTGAGGTCATAACACTTTTGGTCATTGTTCCAGAATATTTCTTTTTGTCTTCATCCTTGCCATCTAAATTTATTCTGGCGTCTGCTAGGGTTCTTATTGCACTCCTCAATAATCTAGGAACGGCGGCATTTAGCTCGAAGTCTTGATTGGATGATTGGAGGTTGAAGTTGTTTTTCTTTAATGCCAATTCACTGGAGGTTCCTGTTAGGCCTTGTAAGGCTCCAGTAGCAATAACCTGAGCGTCTCCTGATGACATACCATCTTTAACAAGAGCTATTTTCAAATCGTCGATCACAGCAATGGAAAGAGCTAGCTTGCCCGCTAGGGATGTGGATGTTTTGCTACCGACGCCGATCTTGGCAGTCTTGGTAACCTGCTTCACTGAGCAGGAAACGCCGGTGATCATCACAGTCAGAAATAATACACTACTAGAAGTTTTCACATCTGTCCCCAGTATTTAAGGCTCTGTCAAAGCTCGAGCTTGCCAGCAACATCAGGTTGTCGGTAGCCGCACCCTCAAGCTTGAAAATACATTTGTAATCTATATGATATCAGAGCTTTATCCGTTCTTTTTGTGTGCTGAAGAATGAATGCTTTCGGGAATTTGCAGCCGGTTGCCTAGGTCGATATTTCTTTCTTGTTTACAGTGGCTTGCAGGCAGCAGTTGCAACGAGTGCAGCGGGTAGCAGTTTGTATCAGTATTTTGCATCGGATTTTATCCAAATAATTCTGTACTATTACCCATCTTCTAGCTCTTTTGCAAGCGGCTCTGAATCATAGTTAGGTAAGGTTTTTATTAGGTATCCAGTTTCTACTGTAGGTGTTAGGCTGCCCACGAAGTCAAGGATGGAAGGTTTTAGTAAATATGGCGTCCAAAACGTTAGGAACACCGAGGTCTAAGCCTCTATTACGCGGGGTCACCCATCAGGTAGCCTGTTTTATTACTTTGGCTGCAGGACTATGGTTGATTTATTTAGCACCGAGCATTAGGTCGGGTGTTGCTGCAGTTGTCTATAGCCTGAGTGTGACGATTCTTTTTGGGGTTAGTGCGCTCTATCACCGGTTGACCTGGACGCCGGCCAAGCGCCGTCTCATGAAGCGTTTGGACCATTCGGCCATTTTCCTGTTGATCGCAGGTAGCTATACTCCAGTGGTACTATTGACCTTTCCAGCGGATCGTTGGGTTGATTTTCTCTCGTTTATCTGGGTGGGGGCCGCTTGCGGTATTATTCAGTCGATTATTTGGCCTGGGGCCCCTAGAATTGTGGTGGCGGGACTTTGTTTAGCATTAGGTTGGGCTGCGGTCTTTGAGTGGGATGTCTTTAAGCTCGGGCTAAGCAATTCCCAGATAGTCTTGATAGCTTTGGGGGGCGTCTTTTACTCTATCGGAGCTGCCGTATATGCTCTCCGTTATCCTGACCCTTGGCCTGTGGTTTTTGGATATCATGAGGTTTTTCATGTGCTGACGATCATGGCTACAATTTGCCATTTCTTTGTGGTGTATCAGTTGGTACTGGCTTCCTGAGGTTAGTTGTCGTTCATTGAGCTAACGGTTTAGTGAAGAAAAGTTGTATAGGGATTTGGTGTGCATTGGGCGTGAGTTGCTAGCCTGCTTTACGCTGCAGGGCATAGTCTTCTGTTCTTTTTATCACTAAAAAAGTGCAGTCATCATCTGGCTTTTGGTTTTTCCAAATTAGCTGACAATGATCTAGAAGCTTTTCTTTAATTTCCCCATCGCTTTTAAACTTATCAATTAATTTCGTAAGTTGTCGCGGTTTCAGGAAAGACCCATCAGGCCCTTTATTTTCAATCAGGCCATCAGTAAATAAGAACAGGCTTTGGTCTTTTTTGAGCTCAAAGCGAAGAGGCTTATTCATATCTGAGCTCCCCAGTCCTAGTATATGCCCTGAGCTAAAAATGCGCTGATAGCTTGCCGAATCGAAAATGAAAGCTCCGTGATGGCCGGCATTAATGAGAAGACCAGTGCCGTCGGCGAGGTCAATGCCCACCAAGACGGCGGTCATATATTTTCCCGAGCGGTGTTTAATTCCAGTTAGCGTTTTGTCAACCATGCGGTTCATTGCTAGTAATGAATCCTCTATGGAGGGGGGTTGAGCCATTTCTTCGATGCCATAAAGAACTGAATGAATGGCTCCGTAAGCTAGGCCGGTAACTATGGCTGAGGAGACGCCGTGTCCGGTGACATCGCCAAGAAAAACGTAAATGCGTTGATTTTTTTTGTCGGTGAAATGCTGATACCAATCTCCGCCTGCAGCCTCAGCTGGGGCGAAGTATTCTTCTACTTTGAAGCCATTTAAAAGAGAGGCTTGTTGTGGAATCAGAGCTTTTTGTACCTCGCGTGCTGCTGAAAGCTGGCCTTTGAGTTCGGATTTCTCCATTTTAGTGTGGAGAAGTTCAAGTCTGGCAACGGTGTTGCGGACTCGTAGCACAATCTCGTCGCTGATAATTGGCTTTGCCAGATACTCATCGGCACCGATATTAAGAACGGATAACCTGTCGTCCTGCGAAGCGCGTGCGGTTACGATAATAATGGGAATATCACACAAATCGGGCGTGCTTTTGCAGTGCTCAATCACATCTTCGCCAGAAATATCCGGCATCATAAGGTCGAGAAGTACTAAGTCAGGTTTAGACTTCTCCATCTGTGCTATAGCTTCTCTGCCGCCAAAGGCCACGGTAATGGGGTAGCCCTGCGATAACAGTATATCGTGAATAACTTCACAATTTATAGGGTTATCGTCTACTACTAAAATATGGTACTGGCTCTGGGGAAGGTTGTTATCATTAGGAGTCAAATCTAGCTCTCTGATCCCTGCCGATTTTTCCGTTTGCAGGTCTTGAGATGGTGTCTTACTTTTGGTTAGGTCGATCCGCAATTGTTTTGGTACTGTAACCGTAAATGTGGAACCCTGGCCTAGTTGCGAATTTATGGCTACTTGACCATCCATTACTTCGATTATCTGCTTTAGCATAGCAAGGCCCAATCCTGTACCTTCATAGGCTCTGTTAGTTTTGGCATCGACTTGTTTAAACTCTTCAAATACCTTATTGAAGTCATGTTGGGGAATCCCAATTCCGGTATCAGTTACGGTTATAACTAGAGATGTGTCCGTTAGAGAAAATGATAAAGAGACATGGTTATCCCTGCTTGGTTCGCAAAATTTAAAAGCATTACTGAGTAGATTTCGCACCAAAGTCATCACCTTCTCATGATCGTTGATAAATACAGGATTATCGCTTTTCTGCCAGGAGTGGGTCAATGTAAATGTTCTGTCGTCTCGGCCGACAATTTGGCTCTCTGCCAATAGCTGAGATTCGTCTATAATATCTGAGAGGGATATTCTTGAATTCACCAGTTGCATACCTTCAGCTTTGGATTTTGCTAGATCTAAAATGGTATTTACTTGCAGCTTTAATCCCTCTGCCAAGGTGCTGATTTTAACCACCTGCTCCATCAGTCTTTTTGGATCGTGATTGTAGTAGCCTTTATTTATCAGGTCGGCAAACCCTAATATTCCGTTTAAAGGGGTCCTCAGTTCATGGGATGTGTTAGCTAGGAATTCATCTTTTACCTTGTAAAGCCGTACTAGATTTTTATTTGCCTCGATTTTTTCCCGTAAAAGTTCATCGTGTTCAAGTTTAAGTCTGTCACCTAGAGCCAGCGATAATAAAATAATTTCGAGGGCGGCGCCGATTTGGACACCATGCTCGGTAAAGAAAGTGGTAGGTACGATGCCAAAAGATCTGGCCGCGTCCAAAAAGGACCCTACCATAAAAAGGGAGAACGCAAGCAGGAAAAACCTAGCCGGCCGGTACTTAGCTCGCCAGCATATAAAACCGCTCAGGAGAACTAGGGGAGCTACGACCATGGTGGGTAAAATTGCTAGCTTGATCATTTGTTGATAGGGTACGAAAAAGCATAGGAATATGTTGGCTACCGAAACGAACAATGTAGCGCTCAGTACCCAATAGCAGAGCTTGGCAGGAATACGCAAGAAGAAGCTCGTCATTTTATTGTATTCTTTGAGCTTTAGAAAGTTTAGCGTAAAGATAACTATGAAGAAACAACCTAGGGATGCCATAAATGGTAAGCTTGAATTACCCCACGAAGGCGCATGTGGCCAGAAATACTGATAGGCAAGTCCGGTATAAACCATTTGCATCAGTCCATACGATCCAACCCAGAACACATAGTAGAAGTACATTTTTTCCCGAAGAGAAATGAATAGAAAAAGATTGTAGACAATCATCACAAGAGCTATACCGAAATATAAAAAGAGACCAGAGCGTTCATCAGAGACTTTCTCTATGAAGGCAAGGTTAGTCCATAATGTCAGTGGTATTTGAATCGATCCCTCGGTTTTAAACCTTAGGAAGAACTCCTTAGTGTTCTCTTGAGGGATATTGATCTTAAAGACTGACTTATTATACTTAATTTCATGCTGGTTGAGGGGAATGCTATCGCCACTTCTTTTTTCGCTCCAAAGGCCTTCAGCGGTCTTTGAAAATAAGTCTATGCGATCAAGAGCCGGATAGCCAATCTCGAGAATTAAGTTCTTAGTGACTTTGGTGTTGTTCTTTAGATAAAACCTGACCCAATAAGCGGAATCCGTGTAGCCAAAGTTAAGAACCTTATCAGCACTATACTCCCAGGACTTATCTTTAAGACTTGCAATATCATCAATGGATGCAGTACCTGCTTTATCCTCAACATATTCTAGTCCGATCAAAGGTAGTGTCTTTGTATTTCCATCTACCACAAATGAACCTTGTGCCAAACCTACAGTGGTGAGGCTAAAAATCGAAAACAAAATTGACAACTGAAACACAATGCCACCTCGTGATGGTTGAAGGCTTCTTCAGAAACCTGTTGGAGGCGTTCGGCCTTCTTGGCAAAGGCTTTAAGAAAGACTTCAACTCTTTAAAAATATGAGAAAAAAAAATATAAATTGAATAAGTTTTTGATGGCGGCGTGAGCAATTTAGTTAGGATCTTCTAAATATGGTTATAAATTAGTACCAGACGGAATTCGGCTTAGAGCCGTTGCCAAAAGTGATAGGGCTTTTATTTTTGGTTTATTATTCATATAGCTCTTATGCAGCATAATCTATTTTCAGAAACATTTGATCTTCGGTGTTAGGCGTCGTTTAGGAATTTGCAGCTGGCATTAATAGCAGGTTATCTGCGATCGGCGGCGAAATGATTTCGATGTCCGATAAAGTGATGGTTTTCAAGTATCCAGACTTAAGATCAAACTTTGACGTCAGTGTAAAGCAGAAATAGGACTGTACAGTCATAAAATATACATTATAGATTATTAAATATATTTATTAATTAAAGATGTATACTATTGATATAACTACCCTAATGATAAATATTTAATTACTTATTTATATGTGCCGATAGTTATTATGTAAGGGTCAAAGAAAATATCTATTTGCTCGAGACCATTTTTGTCCGGGGGGCACTCGGGAAAATAATAGAGAAAAGGGGAGATTCCATAATCGTTTTTCATCTGAAACTTTTTAGGGCTGGTGCGCTGTTGAGAGGAAGTTTTGAATTCCACATTTGAACATAACGGCCTTAAGCCAATAAGTATTTATCAGTGTTTAGGTGAGGCTTTAATAACTGGGATGTTTGTAGCGTCTCTACAAGTCACGAAGGAACTATAATTTCTATTTTGCTATCTGGGGAATAATAAGGGGCCATATGATAAGATACCGTAAAATTGCACTAACCATTTTAGTACTTAATATTGGTTGCTCGAATGCTTCCTCTTTCAAATCCTCAACAGGAGGATCAGAAAGTAGGAAGATTGATTCGAAGACCATTGAGAATGGTAGTGATGCCGCGAGCAATAGAGAGGGATCTGAAGTTGATACCTCTACAAATCAAAATGGGATTGATATAAGTACGGAGCCATTTCCTCCGAACATAGTTAATAAGACAACTACCTTGGCCCTTATGGTAAAAAATATAGAGTGTGCAGCTTGTCACATGAGTGTTAACGGAGATATCGTGACACTAGGTGATTTAGACTATCCACGGCGCGACACTTTAAAAGGTCAAGTATCAACCATCAACGGCAGATGGTTGATTGAGGGGGAGGTGGTATTAGGAGGCTCAAGTCGGAAACGGGAAGAAGGTGGACTTACAAAATACCTAGAACAGCCTGTTGAACCAGGTATATATGTGAAAGATTATGAAATTAACAGTGCAGATCGCGCGCTACCAGTTGATGTTGATGGTGATGGTCAAAGAGATTGGCCAAGGTTTGAGAAATTTACAGGAACGGGATCGATTAACATCAATACAGGGTCTAACTATGCCGTAAACTTGAGTGGTAATTATTCTGGTAATGTGACGTTGGTCGGTACTAAGGATCAACCCATAAGAATCCAAGGTGATGTGTATATAGAAGGTAATGTGATAATTGCAGGATATTACAGCGGTGTTGGAACTATATATACCTCAGGATACATTTATATTCCACGTAACCTTCTTGCTTTGAATTCAGGGTTTCCTATGCCGGTTGACCGGGTCGCAGCGATTTCTCATGCTAAAAAGGTGTTTCAATCCACAGACGGCTTAGCCTTAGCTTCGAAGGAATCTATCGTATTTGGCGACTATAAAGTTTTGGCGCAAGCAGAGAAGGTCATCTATGGAGGTCAGGAGGGCAGTCCTGCTTATGGGAAGTTTATTCCGGTGCCACATCTCAGTGATAGTGAGTTTATGTCTTTGTTGCAGACATCCACGGGATGCTCAACAGGCGAACAGGTGACGGGTAATGTCACAAGAGTAGATGCCTATCTATTCGCTGATGAGGAAATTACCGGGCTTGTAGACGATGAAAGCTATATTATAAATGGAGGAGTAATAACGCCTTTTTTAAGTATTGTGGGGGCTGTGGATAAATCGTGTAATTCAAATAACGAAATTAATTATGACTACCGGATAATTGCGGGAATGCCCCTGCTTTCTAAGCTACAAAAATACTTCACAACAATTACTGGGGGCTAAAATAGTTAACCGACCAAAAAATACGTACATTCCATGTGCCTTAACCGTCTTCATTAGCATTTTCTTTTTGGCCGCCTGTTCTAGTGATAGGTTTGTTGATGTGCCCAGTTATAAACCAAACCGTGAAAAAAATCGGACAAATGCTGACACCATGCCCTCTGATATATCAAATCCGACAGTACCCATGCCGGGGCAGGGGTCTAAATCTAGTGACATTGCCGACAATATAATCTTAGACAATAAAGGCGGTAATGGCGATGAGGTGCCGTCAAATGACGGTAAAGATCCACAGAATGGTGGTGATGATGATATTGATCAACCTCTACCGAATGCTGATGCATACGCAAGTTGTGGTTCTGGTGGGGAAACTGGATTTCAAGTCAAGGTTCCATTTGATGAAGGTTCTTATTATGTAACAACCCCAGAGAATTACGACCCTGATAAGGCTTATCCCGTTGTCTTCGGTCTCCATGGAGATGAGGGAAGCCCTTCTTCAGTTAATAGTGTTTGGAAAGACCTTTCCGGGAAAGAATTTATTATGATTGCACCACAGGCTATTGTGACTGATCAGTGGAGGCAAGATTATCCCAGTCTTCCGCCACGGTGGTATGGTTCGAATTCGCAATTAAACTCCGTATACATGGATAATATGTTGGCCTCAATAAAATCAAAGTATAATGTTGATCTAGATAGGGTATATATTTGGGGCTTGTCTGGAGGTGCGGCCTTTATAAGCGGTTATGCTATGAAAAGAACAGGAACATTTGCAGCTATACATTTTATGATGGGTGGTGCGAGATCTAACGCAACTCCTGTAGACGATGGGGCAGATAGGGGCTGCTCTGTGGCAACGAGATTTGCAGTTTCCGATTCTGATTTTTTATATCCGGGAGCCATACAACTTTATAATTATCTAAAGTCGCAGGGAAAAGACACTGAATGGGCACCTACCACGTGTACCAAGAATGGAGGACATTGCTGGGATGTCGAAGCTGAGGAACCAGCAAAAAATTGGATGCTGTCGAAGATTCTTTGCAATGAACGACGGCCCCCAGGGTGTGCACTATAGGCTAGCCTGTAGAAAATAAATTTTAATTAAGAATCGCCTAAAGAGCAGAAACGTTATGAAAAATCTCATTTTCAAATTTAATTTACAAGCTAAAGCAGTGCTTGGGGCTTTTCTGCTATTGATCATCCAATGTCACGCTCCAGAAAAAGAGCAAACAATAGTGAGTCAAAGTACTTTTAGTGAAGCGAAAGGTCTTCATTTTGCTGTAAACCGAACTTCAATTGATTATAGTATACTCTCGAATTTTCTTGAAGCTCAATCTGCTCAGGGAGGATCTTCGAGTATTGATTATCCTGTTTGTGTATCAACGGAGGAGGGTGATAGCGATAGTTTACTTGAAAATCTTCTTAGTGGTATTTTAACAGATGCAATGAATCGTTGGAACGATGCAATTCAAAATCAACCAGGTTGGTCTATTACTAATATT
>MDTC01024170.1_pt1 | contig 10691 bp, 6 predicted proteins | sample 811181 | NCBI WGS metagenome assembly MDTC01 (sample SAMN05326644, study PRJNA326480) | marine metagenome | isolation source: seawater | place: Pacific Ocean: North | collected 2011 | reverse complement strand
TCTTGTTCTTTCTACAGATACACCATCCTGATTCACATATAAGTCAATTTCATATACGTCTGGATCTATTGTTATGGTACTTGCACCGATTATAGGATTCTGACTATTAATCCACGCTAAAATTCCATGACTTCCAAGGTCATCTCCTGAGTTTGAATCATCGCCATAAACACCAGTATTGAAAGTAACATGAGCACTTCCATTTGATGATGTGGTAATTGTCTGAATATCTCCTTCTATTTCGTATCTAAATTGTAACTGCTCATTAGCAACAGGATTTCCGTTATTATTACTAACATTTATCCATGCAGAAATATCCATATCAATTGGCGATAGAGGGAATTCTAAATCTACATTTATTATTTTTTGTCTACTTACAGCCTGATAAGAAGAAAGTGAATGGACTGCTGTAAATCCTAAACTTTCAATTGTCTCCATTTTGACATCTCCTCTAACTGCAGGACAATACCATTTGTAGCCAGTATCTTCCCCATCTGCATTTGTACTAGATATATTGTAAGAAGTGGCGCAGCTAGAATAACTAACTCCTGAAAACCCCTGACTCACTACTTCGTAATTCGCATTCCTCTGCGAAACGGTATCATCTGGAATATCTACATAATCGCTAGATCCTGCATAGGTTGTAGTTGCAGTATAATCTTGGCTCCATGATTCTCCTACCGAAATTGGAAAGTCGTAACCTTCTAGCGGCGGTGAATAACTTTGATCAACTTCCAATGTTCCAACTGAAACATCAACACACCACCAAAAAAAATCTCTACAGAAATTAATATCTATTGTTGCTTCCTGAGATACAGTCGCTAAATCAGAAGCCCTAATTATTGACACGGTATCCATATTTACTTCCAAGTCTCCTGGTTGACCATCTAAATCGATATTATTTGCTTCATAATAGCCTTGAGATTCTACTTTGTAGACTAAACTAGAACTGTTATCTACTGTTGTAAGAAAGATATCTGTTACCGTACTTTGAAGTGTCCCTGTCAATGTCTGTAAGTTCGTATTTACACCAGAGTCAACAATAAAATCGACCATATCTAGATATCCATTATAGTTCCATGTATCGGCTATCTTCCAAGTTGGAATATCTATCAAATTATTATTTTTTGATATTGATTCAATCTTCATTTCATTTTCATCATCTAATTGCAAATGTGTTTCCGGCATGTAAATACCAGAAAAAATTGAAACTAATAGTAAAAAAACTAACGAATAAGTCACTGTATCTCGAGAGCGCATAGCGCTCTCGCATGGTTGGGCATTCATCAATCTCGCGATTGAAGAGTCTCAAATTATCTACAATAAATCAGCAAGTTCGTCTTGAATAAACTGAACAGCTTCGAGGATTTCGTCCTTGTGTCTTGCACCAGTGATTACCATCTTACCGCTACCGAAAATTAGGCAGACAACTTTAGGATAATCTAACCTGTAGATTAGACCAGGGAATTGTTCTGGTTCGTATTCAACTTTATCGAAAGGTAAGTGGAATGTGAGATTGTTAAGATTCAACTTCCTTGGTAATGCAGCCAGAGGTTCTCCTTCTCTAATTCCTCTGATTCTTGAATCATTAGCCTCTACTTCCTCATCTGTTGCAGCTCTAATCCCTCCACCATCTAAATCAATAACACGTGTGTTGTTATCATCCATTCTAGCAGTCCCATAATAATCTTCAGGATAGAAAAGAGAATATGTAGCAACCATATTTTGTACTTCAATTTCAACATCTTTTAGGTCCCATGTGTCGATACCTGCAGCCCTTAAGTCAGCAGTCATTCTTTCGATTCCAGTATGAATATTCTGTTCATTCTTACCACCAGTGCAAACAGCCCTTCCGGATCTGAACATTAAGATTGCAAGTTTCGGGTCGACTACTCTGTAAACGACTCCAGGGAATTGTTCAGGTTCGTATTCACAATTCAATTGAATTGCGATATCCGGAAGATCAAGTTCTTCCGCAACTCTTGTTGATGCAACTACATTCACTACAGTTAGGCGTTCTTCGTCACTAAGCATACCGCTCGCACTTATGTTTACTTTATAAAGAATAGTTGTCAATAAAACGAATTAAATTATAATTTATTCTTTTTTTTTTTGATATAAACTCCACTGGAACCGAATTTTGAGATTAATGGCTTTCCACCACATAATTCAATTTCTTGGGCCACTCTAGTAGGGTTATCTGTTAGAGCAACCATGCATCCTCCCCCGCCTGCTCCTGTAAGTTTTGATCCAAATGAATGTGACCTAGTCGCGGATACCATTAGGTCCAATAATTCATTACTAACTCCTAGAATTTTTAATTTCTCATGACAACTATTCATTGCCATTCCAACCGCTTCTAAATTCCCAGCTTTTAATGCGGTAAGTCCTGCAATGGTAATATTCTCAATTGATTTCATTTCCTCATAAAGTTCATGATTTTGTTTCAATCTTTCTGCAACACCTGAAACCATTTTACCTGTTGGTGAAGATTGACCAGTGAAGCCTAAAACTAACCATGATTGATTGATATTTTCATGTAATTCAGCATGATGAATTGACCAACTCCTTTTTCCTTCAGGAGTCACAAGACTAGTATCAAAAACATGTTCTAATGTATCTATCCTTTCCCCTGAAACTACGACACATCCTCCAAGTGAACTTGCAGCAGAGTCAGTTGGACTAGCTCTTCCTTCTTGAGTTGCAGCTTCCGCTGAATGACCAATTTTTGATAATTTAATCAAATCTATTTCTTTACCTGGTTTAGTGAATTGATGCAGTGCTGCACCCATTGCATTCGAAAGCGCGGCACTTGAACCAAGTCCGGCACCAGAGAATAAATTGGATTGAACATTGATTCTCAAAGGCTTCCCTTCATAGTTAAACAAATCTCTTATGATATGCTGTATGTGTGGATGCTTGTCTGGATTGAATTTTTCATATCCATCAGTGTTGTATTGGTTATTTATTTCCCAATCCTCTGATTCTTCAATTGTAATTTCAACTCCTGAATCTATAGAAACAGCAACAGCAGGGTGGCCATAAACAACCGCATGTTCACCAAATAAAATACACTTTCCGGGTGCGAAGGCAGTTGACATAGTCCTCCGTACAGGACATAGGAAATTAGTATTGGGTATTATCATATCAATCGGTTAATTGAAAGTAGTGTCTATCTTCGGATGTGTATTACTCAATCCCATGTGAGGGGGAGAACTTTTCATGATACACCCATTAGAGATGCAATATGGCCCATTTGATGGATGGACAATTCTTTTGTTAATGGGCGGTTTATCGGTTTCATTCTTCATGTTTCAAGTAATCAAGGCAACTCGATTAGTGATGTTAGGTTCTCCGGATAATCGTTTTGATTCTTGGGGTTTAAGAATTAAGGAAATGCTAATTGGTTGGCTAGGGCAGAAGAAAGTTCTTCGCGATAAAGTTGCAGGAATAATGCATGTTCTGATGTTTTGGGGCTTCCTAATGTTAGGGAGTGATATGCTAGACCTTGTTAGTGCTAATTATTTTTCTGAGAATATTCTTCCTTCAATATTCAATGGCCCTTGGAATGGAATTGTCGAATTAGGTTATACTACTGCCTTGATTGGTGCTTCGGCCGCTTTAACTAGAAGGATTATTTTCACTCCTGAGAAACTTAAAGGTAAGTCTCAGTTAGAAGGTAATTTTATTCTTTTCTTAATCTTGACAATTACATCTACGTCGTTTATTATCGAATCATCAGAAGATCCTTCATCATTTTGGGAACCAATAGGGTATTGGGTATTTGATAGTCTGAACTTGAGTAATGGAATTATTGTCGTATCTTATTGGTCTCATATGGTGGCAATTTGCTGCTTTTTAGTACTAATACCCGTATCTAAGCATATGCATTTAGTAATGGCTATCCCTAATGTTTTCTTTCATGACACTAATGCAATTGGTACCATGCGTCCTTTGGCTACAGATGATAGCGGTAAGGCAATTCCTCTCGAAGAATTAGATATTGATTCATTTGGAGTTAGTACTTTCGATCAATATACATGGAGGCAAATAATAGATGGTTGGTCTTGTACATCATGTGCAAGATGCCAAGACGTCTGTCCCGCTTATGAGTCTGGAAAAGGTCTCAATCCTATGCAAGTAATTCATGATGTAAGAAACTATGCTAATGAGCATGCACCTATTTTACTGAAAGGAGAGCAACCAGAAGAAACTATGTTAGCGAGGATAACAAGTGAAGCTGTTTGGGCATGTACGACTTGTAATGCATGTGTAGATATATGTCCACTTTATATCGAACATGTTCCTAAATTAACAGATTTGAGAAGAAATGCTATGATGGAAACTATGGAATATCCAGAGGAACTAAATGTTGCTATGGGTAACTTGGAATCAGCTTCAAACCCCTATGGTTTTGGTCCTCATGAGAGAGCTGATTGGGCATCAGATTTAGACGTGAAAGTCGGGCAGCCAGCTGAATATATCTATTTCGTCGGTTGTGCTGCTAGTTTTGATGAAAGAAATCAAAAAGTAGCACGTGCAACAATTTCTCTGATGAAAGAAGCAGGATTAGATGTAGGGATATTAGGGATGCAGGAAGGATGTTCAGGAGATCCTGCAAGAAGGGCTGGGAATGAATATCTCTTCCAAATGTTGGCCGAAACTAATATTATGACTTTCCAAGAATTAGGTGTCAAAAGAATTGTAGCCTCTTGTCCGCATTGTTTCCATACTTTGGGTAAAGAATATTCAGATTATGGTGCTGATGAACTTGAAGTATTCCATCATACAGAGATTATGGCCAAGTTACAAGAAGAAGGAAAACTTCCTGACTTCGATAAGGAAGGTAAGAGTATCACTTTCCATGATCCTTGTTATTTGGGTCGTATTGGAGATGTTATAGACGAACCTAGATCTGTTTTAGGTGGAGTAGATGTAGAGATTGAAAGACATGGAAAAGATTCATTCTGTTGTGGAGCGGGTGGGGCTCAAATGTGGATGGAGGAAGATTCTGATAAAAGAGTAAATAAAATTCGCGCAGAAGAAATAGCCGCAACTGGTTGTGATACGGTAGCTATTGGTTGTCCATTTTGTTCAGTAATGGTGAAAGATGGTCTTGATACAGTAGGTTCAGAGATGGATGTAAAAGATGTAGCAGAACTATTATGGGAACAGATTGTTGCCAGGGATAAAGAGATTCATTCTTCTGCAATTTTAACAAATGATTGATAATTACAATATTAAACCTAATCTCTCTCGTAAGTGCATGAGTAATGAGTTTAAATTTCTTGGTCTGACAATTCCAAAACTAGCAATACTTTCTGGCTCAATACTGATTCTTTGGGGTGTCATCTCATTTTTCGCTAGTGATTCAGGTAGTATGACCGCACTTATTCCATCTTTTTTTGGAGTACCATTAGCAATTCTTGGGTTCCTTTCTATTAGGAATGAATCAAATAAACATCATTATATGCATGCATCGATGATTTTTGCATTAATCTCGGTATTGGGTGGTCTGAGAATTTTCCAACTCGAAGATGCCAGTAATCTTACTTTAGCCTCTCATCTTATTCTTTTAGTAGTGGGCATAATTTTCATGGTTGGGGGCATACTATCTTTCAGACATGCTAGGAAACTAAGGGAATCACTTGTAGAATAGTTTGAGGCTGTTAATTATTATGCTTAGAGAATAAACATCTCAGTTCGTCTCAAGCCTTCATTGATTCAGCGCGAGGTTCATGACTGTAATACCTTCACCATCATTTGATTGAATGACACTGCGCCTGTATGATACTCGTTCTCGAGTTAAAAGAAATTTCGAACCTCTTATAGAAGGGCAAGTAGGAATTTATGTCTGTGGAATTACTCCATATTCTCCGAGTCACATTGGCCATGCACGTCAAGCAATCGCTTTCGATATCATAGTTAGATGGTTTAGAAAGAGTGGATATAATGTTAATCATATAACAAACTTTACAGATATTGATGACAAAATCATAGCTATTGCAAATGATGAGCAAATAAACTTCTTAGAAGTAGCAAATAGGAATATAGAGGATTATTTTGAGGTTATGAATTTGCTCAATGTGTTGCCTGCGGATGCATATCCAAGAGTTACTGAAACAATACCAGAAATAATTTCTATGATATCTAGTTTGATAGCAAGTGGTAATGCATACGAGTCTTCTGACGGTGTTTACTTTGAAATTAATAGTGCACCTGAAAAATATGGTCAATTAACAGGTCAAACACTAGAAATGGTTCAAGAAGGTGCAGGAGGTCGAGTGACAAAGACAGGTTCTGGAAAAAAGAATCATAGAGACTTCGCATTATGGAAGTCTGCCAAGGAGAATGAACCGTCCTGGGACAGTCCATGGGGTAAAGGTAGACCTGGATGGCATATTGAGTGCTCCGCAATGTCTCTTCAATACTTAGGTGAAAAGTTTGACATTCATGGAGGAGGTTCAGATTTAATATTCCCACATCATGAGGCGGAAATTTTCCAATCTGAATGTTGTCTCAATCATGATCCAGTCGTACAATACTGGATTCATAATGGCATGATTAATGTTGATGGAGAAAAAATGAGTAAATCATTAGGGAACTTTTGGACTATTAAAGATGCTATTTCTAAGGTTCATCCCTTAGAATTAAGATACTGCTTAATCAATGCACCTTATAGGCAACCAGTTGAATTTAACGATGTAATGCTTGAAGATTCATCAAGCCATTACCAGAGACTAATATCTGCTTATGGTGAAGGTCTTTCTTTGTACGGAAAGAAGTCATGGGAGAATTCGGATTTCTTAAAATCTGTCAGTGATAATTTTTCTGATGGAATGAATGATGACTTCAATACTAGAGTTGCAGTCGTTGAAGTGCAGTCAGTAGTTAAATATTTGAGAGATAAAATCGACTCTGGTCATGAAGAAGAGATATCTGCCTCAGTATTGTGGTTATCTGATTTTGCTGGTGGAATCCTAGGACTTCTTCCAGATGATAGTTTACTTCTTGATGAAATCAATCAGAAGAATACCGCTAAATCTGCTATATCCGAGTTAGTCAATGACCTACTAAATCAGAGAAAAGCTGCTCGTGATGAGAAAAATTGGGATAGAGCAGATGAAATTCGAAGTGAATTAAATTCGATGGGTGTAATTGTCGAAGATTCACCCAATGGCCCTGTTTGGAAATTAAAATAAATTATTTTTTTTATTCAAATCTTAGAATCCATAGCGAAGGACCGATAAGTCATATCACCTCCGAAATAATGTGTCTATCCCATCCGTGATTGAAACTACATGTGTAGTTTTGATAGTTTTTAGTACCGCAATGGCTGGTTGCCTTGAAGCATCAGAGACAATTTTTGAACAAGAAAATGACTGGGATAAAAATTTGATTTACGTGGAAGACCCATTAAATCATGAAGATGCTAGGCAATTTTTAGTTGGTTCACCTTCAACAAATGATACTTGGGGGGAGGCTTTTTGGGCCGTATTCGGTAATGAAGAGGGAGGTAATTGTTGTGAACATTATCTTGCTGGAACCAAAGAGGGATGGATTGTAAATTTCGGCGGAGAATATCCCACTTGGTCAGATGATAGAGGATATACTTGGCAAGAATATCAGCCAACTATTTTCTCACAGATTGGTTGTATGGAACCTAAACCAACTCTACCTGGGCAAGAAGGTCTCGGTGAAGGCAGTATTGTCCAAGCAACTAACGGCGACTTAATTTCAATGGGATGGTTCCCGTATCCAAGTGCTAGCGGAGCAGATCAATTCTATGCATTCCTTTATGATTCAGAAGATGAAGAATGGACTTGGTGTTTCAATCGAACACCTGAGCCATTCTATGACCGTTCGTGGCAAGTTGAGGTAATTGGTCCGATTAATGGAGGAATCTATGGTAATGGTGAATATGCAAGTTTAGTAATTTCTAATTTCTGGCATCAAGTTCAGAATGTTGGAGGGCAGATATCTACTGATGGTTTGAATTATGATTACTTCCCATTCCCTGATAGAGATGGAAATTTAGATAGTATTGAAGTAAATCTTATTTCATCAGATTTAGGAGTTGAATGGGATTTTACTAAACCTCACAAAGAAATGAGGGCTTTCCCAGTTCCATCCGGCGGTCTTTACTTTCCAAACTACTTCGTAGATGGAACTGATGCATATCTAGATACTTCACTTAATTGGTGGTCTGCTACAAATCAAAATGGTTCATCACTTCCCTCAGAATATTGCGCATTTGACTCATCAAGTGCACTGCATTGTGTGATATCACAATCTAATGTGATTACTCATCTTATGTCTTGGGATGGTGGTGAAAGTTGGCAAAATTACACCTATGATTTATCAGAAGACGCAACTGCAATTGAGGAATGGGAATTCCATTCAAGTGGATTTCACGATCTCTTTGTTTTGAATGTTAGATATCAAAGTTCTTCTGGCCCTGATATCGATATTGCATGGCATGTACGTGATTTTTCCCAATCATTGGCTCCTGATACAAAGACTATGATTGGTCAAGGCGACTTAGATTCTACGTCCGGTGCAGGTGCAGACATTAGGTTTGACTTTGCCAGTATGGGTATTCTTCCAGATGGAGGTTCTTTCATAGCTTATCATGATTCAACTGATCCGGATCCTTTATTCGCTGTTGAAATGCTTCTTCCAAGTGAATATATTGGTAATTAAGACTAATTTTTTTCCTTAACTGAGAAATTTACTCCAATTCCATCAACTTCAAAATATTCAGTTTCTTTAGGGGCATTCCCTTGATTAATCTCTGCCCTTCCAGCCCTTGTCTCAATCTGGATATGTGACCAGTCGTTATCGAATAATTGTTCTCTAGAATCAATCCATACATTAAGTTCAATTAAAGCCTCAACATCAAGATTTATTTCTTTTCTTTTCGCTTGCACATGTCTAATTATATCTCTAGCCAAACCTTTTGAAATTAGTTTCTCATTTAGTGACATATCTAAAACCAGTGAAACATCACCTATTTCCTCGATCGATATGGTCGCTGCAGCAAAATTTTCTTTCTCTACTCTTCTCAATTCGATATCTTCTATTGTTATATCATATCCCTCTAAGATACAAATCTCTGCTTCTATTTCAAGTAGAATATTATCTGGATCCGCATTTTCTAGCAATTCTAGAACTGCAGGTAAATCTTGTCTACATTTTTTACCTAATGATTTACGATTTGGAGCGATTTCAATTCTTTGGAATCTATCAAGGTCTTCTTCAGTAGTCAGAGTCTCAACATTCAACTCTTCTGCCAATATTTCATGAAAATCAGAAATATCTGGTCCTCCAACAATCCAACCTGATTTACAAGGTAACCTCTGTCTTCTCCCTGCCTCGACTCTTACTCTTCTCCCAGTCTCTGCTAGCTTTCTTACCAATGACATTTCTTGTTCAAGAACCCAATTCTGAGGGGGTAATGTTCTCTCTACCAAATTAGAACCAACTGGCCAATCTGCAAGATGTACAGAATGCCCAGTTAAATCTCTGTGGATTTGGTCAGGTATGAATGGAGAAACAGGTGCCATCAATCTACAGACAGTAAGTAATACTTCATGTAAAGTATGTTGACACGATCTTTTATCGTTACTCTCATCCTCATTCCATAGTCTTCTTCTAGATCTTCTTACATACCAATTTGATAAGTCATTAATCACAAAATTTTCTAGTTCTCTTCCTGCTTTATGGAAATCCCAAGAAACGAAGTTTTCGTGGTAATTTTCGGCAACTGTAGCCATTCTTGAGAGGATCCATTTATCTAAATTACTTCTTTCTTTAATGTCTACAAAATAATCTTTATTTTCTGGATCAAAATTATCCAAAGATGCATAATCTGAATAGAATCTATGTACATTCCATAGAGTAAGGAACATTTTAGCATACGATTCTCTAACTCCATTTGGGTCAAAGTTTGTTGGAGTCCACGGTGCACTTTGTGTCATCATGTACCATCTTATAGCATCAGAACCTTCCTTGTTAAAATGATCCCAAGGATTAACAACATTTCCTCTTGATTTACTCATCTTTTTACCATCTTTATCTAAAATATGGCCCAAAGATAGACATCTCTTGTAAGCCACATTATCGAAAACAGTAGTTGATACAGCAAGTAAAGAATAGAACCATCCTCGAGTCTGATCTACGGCCTCACAGATATAGTCAACCGGAAAAACACTCTCAAATTTTTCTTTATTTTCAAATGGATAGTGCCATTGTGCAAATGATGCACAACCAGAATCAAACCAACAATCCATTACATATGGTTCCCTTATCATTTCACCAGAACAATTTGGATCGCTACAATTTAGTTTAACATCATCGACATAAGGTCGATGTAGTTCTGGAGGTATTGGTGAATCATCTGTTTTCATGGATATCATTTCTTCAACACTTCCAACACAATACTCACTATTACACTCATTGCAAATCCAAACAGGAATCGGTGTACCCCAATATCTTTCACGACTAATAGCCCAATCTTTGATATTAGATAGCCATTCTCCCATTCTTTTTGTTCCAGTCCATTCCGGTGCCCATTCAACTTCAGAATTATGTTGAATAATTTGATCTTTAACTGCAGTCATTTTTACGAACCAACTATCCATTGCATAATACAACAAAGGGTGATCAGTTCTCCAACAATGTGGGTAATC
>MDTC01255629.1_pt1 | contig 10692 bp, 11 predicted proteins | sample 811181 | NCBI WGS metagenome assembly MDTC01 (sample SAMN05326644, study PRJNA326480) | marine metagenome | isolation source: seawater | place: Pacific Ocean: North | collected 2011 | reverse complement strand
GTTGTATCTAAGTCATGAAAAAAAATATATTTATAAAAAAAGAAATAATGACATCTCATTCGAATCTTTATGATACAGACCGCATTCAAAAAATTGGTGAAATAATGCCAGGTTTATGTAATTTTGCGGAAAAAGGTGATGAAATCGCGTTAGGATTAGTTGGAGATCCCGAATTCCCTGAAGCATACAGAGGTTCTAGACCAACTGGCATTATCGAGGACATACAAAAAGAAAATGACGCAACTATAATTAGTGCAAGGATGGAAGATGGTCAACTTATGAAACTTCCATCTACTTCAATCGGTGCATACAATACATGGGAGTTCACCGATAGTGGTTTTGATAAAGTTTTGAAAAGAGAACAAGAAAAAGCGGCAAGATCTGAATCTTCCATTTCATCTCCAGTTCCGGATTATAGAGGGGCGAATACTGGAGATTTATCAGATATTGAAGAACGATTGAAAAATATAGAACAAACTCTTAGAAAATTTGAAATGACTCAATCGACATTTAGATCTACTGTTGTTTCTACTTTTAAAGAAGTAGCAAATGACGTCAACCGTTTGAGTGAATCACAAGGCTTGAATACTAAATTTTGCGGAACACTTGTTGGTAGATACGAGGATCTTATGAAGTCTCGTTCAGAATCTAAATTTAGAGGGTCTAAAGAAGACGAAGAGGAAGAATGTCGTGGAAGTGAAGATGAAGAAGGAGAATACCGTGGAAGTGAAGATGAAGAACTGAACTCTTCTGTTGTTTCTTCAGAACAGTCGCGAAATGAAAAACTAAATTTTAGCGACGATGATGCAAGTCTCATCTCTGATGAAGATTAAGGTTTAAAACTATTTCCAAATACTGTTTTACATGTAAATAACAGTCTTTCCAAAACTGAATATCTTCTTCATTCTTTTTTTTTATGTCATTTAGTTCCTTAGAATGACTATTTTTTAAAAAAAGTATTTCTTCTTGGTGCTTTTTTTTTAGTTTTGTAAGTTCGTTTGATTCATTTTTATTTTTTTTTGGAGGGGGATGTTTAAACACCAAAGAATGTGATAACATTTCATCAGGAAATTTAGAAATCAACTTTCCAAAATTCCATACAGATTCAGTTTCATCATATATAACAGGTTTTTCTTCCATTATAATTATTTATTTTAATTAATAAAATATTTTTAATAAATATAGTATTAGGGATGTCTGTAGAAAATTCTTCTTCTAAAGAAGTGTAGGATTTCACAACCGTACATCCCAAAAATTTAAGTAGCCTACAACTAAGTCCAGAGAGTGTGAGTAAATAATAAAAAAAATAACCCCTAACCCTAACCAACCCAACCTAAATTTTTTTTCATTGAGTTTCATTCGGTAAGAGGATCAAACACAAGGGTTCTGAGAAAATAGATTCTGCATTCTGAAAGTCTCACAGTCTCTTTGTCTGTCACGACAACGACACAGAATGGAGAATACTGACCACCTTGACGAATGGTTCGATCGCATAAGAGCGTTTGTGTCAGATAACAAAGACCAAACTCTTTGTCGTTTCGATGAAGTCAATGTAACCAGATTGTACACGGACGTTGAAAAATCATTTCTTCTCAAGTATGATCCTCAAGAGTATCTGAACCGTGTGGATAATCTGAATTGGATGGGAACACCCATTACAGACATAGTTCTAAGAAAACCGGTACTACCGACGGACATTTCTTGTGACGTGTGGTTAATTAGCTCGATAGTGCGTGAGTGGAAGATACATTCCAGATCGTACTACGACGAGGATGGTGACCCTTTCGATCCGAACAATTTGGCAAACTGGGACGGTGATCAACAGATAGGATTCAGAGATTAAATTGGATTTGCAAAATACGCGACTTTATAAACATCACTATTTTTTAATATTAAAGTCTCAAAGTCTGTTTTGTATATTTACTCTAGAGTCGCCTATAGAAAAAAATACATACTGTATATTTTAAAAATTACAACTTTACATCTAATCGTCAAAACAAGAAGGAATACCATATTCTTCTGACGGAATTCTTCCGTGTTGATAAGATGTATTTATGTAATTAACATACGTAGGAACGATCGCCATTCCAAAATCAATTATAATTACTCTCGCGATAGTAAGCATAAACAATTTCTTGGACGCATGTTCTTTTGATAAATCAGTAAATATGTTTCCAACTTGATTCGCGGGGAAATACTTTGTATCACATCTTCCGTCAGTACATGTAAAAAACGATTGCCATGCAAGTAATATTCCAAGTGCAGTAATTATATCATTCAACCCACCTCTCCATGGATCTCTCATAATTCTTGCTTGACGACATTTTTCCTCTTCTGTTTTTCCTCTTAAATCACTTACTGATCCATCTTTTGTATAATCTTCAATTACTTTTATTCCGACAAGCATGTATATAAACAGACCCAAACATATTGCATATCTAGTATTTTCGTCATCTACAAGAGGAATAATCATCAAACCCATTGCTATAGTATCGATTATATGTGCCAAGTGTCCAGTGACGCGTGCACTAAAACGACAGTTTCCAACAACACAAAGTTCTTCTTCGGAAAATCTAGATTTATCTTCATGGAAAGAAAACCAGTCTAAAACTACTATCAGAAGTGTCACAAATACTTGTATCGATTGTGAGTATAAATCCAGTGATAATCTCAATATATATGGAATTACCAAAGCATAACCAAGTATAAGACCACCCGTATGTATTTGAGGGTTTCTCTTAGAACTTCCTGAAACATAAGAGTACACTTGAAACATAGCTAAAACACCTACCAGCATTCCGACAATTGTAGTGTAATCGTTTTTTCTTTCAGTTACTTTTGTGTTCACAACGTCACTAAACTTGTAAATGTCATCCAAGTCATAGTTTTGAGAATATAAATCCATTTTTTTATTTTATAATATTTAATCAATTTTTTTTATGTGTAATAAAAAAAGTAATGTTTCTATCATTTAAACTTTCCTTTATTTTTTTGGTATTTAGTTTTTTTATAAAATACAATTTATTGTATTATAAATTAGATAACACAACAGAAATTATAGTAGAAAACAAACCCGAAAATATCTTTGATAAAGATTGCAAAAATGAACATAAAATGTGTTCAGAATGGGCACTTGTTGGAGAGTGTGATTCTAATCCCAACTTTATGTTAACAAAATGTCGTGAATCTTGCAGAGTTTGTCAATCTGAACGTTGTCACGATAAAGTTATTGATTGCAAAAATCTTGTGAAAGAACATGGTTGTTATACAAAAAACCTGAAAGATGAATGTCGATGGTCATGCTCGTCTTGTGATGCACTCAAAAATGTAAAAGAATGTATAAGAAATCCCGAACACAAAGCAGCCATTTTTGAAAATACTACTAATTATTTATTCCAAAATTTGATTGAAAACTACGGTGGTTTGTCACACAGTTCTGAATCTTGGATTGTGACACTTGATGATGTCATATCTCATAGCGATTGCGACAAAATTATAGACAGTATAAGTAACGAAAGTTGGAAACCTTCATTAATAGGAGATGGACAGACGAGTGCAAGAACTTCTTCTACATATTGGTGTGAAAGTTTATATTGTCGTGATAACACAAAAAAATTAAGAAACTGGGTATACGAAAAAATTGGTATTCCGGATGAGTATGCAGAGCCTTTACAGTTACTTAGATACAATCAAGGAGAATACTATAAACCACATCATGATCAAAATTCGCCAAGGTCTTCTGCATGGGGACCAAGAATTTATACAGTGTTTTTTTACCTATCGGATGTAGAAGAGGGTGGTGAAACCAAATTTTCTAAATTAAATATATCTATAAAGCCTCGAAAAGGAAGTGTTCTTATATGGTCAAACATAATAAACGAATATCCAAACAAGAGAGATGAAAACACATTTCACGAATCTTTGTCCGTAATCAAGGGGACAAAGTTCTCTGCAAATTATTGGATTCATTTGTATCCATACAAAATGTACAAAGGTTGTAGTAATAAACCTTATTATGAAAATTGGTACTAATATTTTAAAAGAATGGTTCAGTTTCGTCATTCCATAGAACTGCTTCCAACCCTTCTAATGTGCTAAAACTTTTAAAATTTAAATCTGCCTTGTTGTAAATAATTCTATAATTCCATTTTTCAAAGTATTCATTAAACAAAAAAACCAACTTTTCAATTACCAAATCAATTATAGATTTTTCAAAATATTTTTGTTCGTTTAGAGTTTTTGAAACTTGTTCAATAAAATAAGGTATCAAGATCATTCCATGAAGATGATGTCGACATGTCAAAAAAGCTTCAAGTATAGTTATTGGCAAATTGGGGTTTGACAGTCCGGACTGAATTTCTCCCGAACCTACAAAAGTTGGTAAAAAAGTTTGTAAACTATTAGAAGACGACGTAAATGGAACATCCACAAGAACACCATCATCATCTTCTTCATCATACTCAACTCTTGAATACATTTTTTCAAGAGCTTTTGTCATAATAACAGATTTATATGGAGTCACAACTAGTTCACCTACCAGCTTTGTGTTTCCCAAATTGTACTGTGTCAAAAGAAATGAACAGTTTGCATCATATTTTATTTCTTCTTGAGTTTCATGTTCTATCAGCGCCCTTTTCTTATTCTTTAGTTTACTCCAAATATTACTACCTGTAAAATAATCTAACAAATCACCGTGACTAATCATTAATATATTTTGTTTATCTATACTATCAATCACTTCATTTACTTTATGTTTATTTGTACCAAATCCGTCTATATCTAATTCTTTCAAAGATTTTAAAACATCAGTAGAAGAAGAAGAAGATGGACCAGGTTCATCTTCTTTTTGTTCTGCTAATTCTGGGGTCGAAGAAGATGGAAACTTTTTTTCTTCGTTTTGAATATTTATGATTTCACGATTTACGGAACTAAAATCTATTTGTGGTGGCTCAATACCTAGTTTAATCAAAATATATTTTATTACCTCCGTGTAAAGAAGACTTTCATGTAGTGTTGTAACATTTTGAGAAGACTTACCTTTAAAAAACAATTCTTCGTATAATTTAGACGTTTCTCCTATGTATGGATAAACATGTATTTTATCAGAACCCAAAAAACTAGCAACTATAGATGCTGTAAAAATAGAACGTGGTAACATAGAACATATTATATGATAAGAACTGTCGACTCCGTATTTTTTTAAATTTTCTACAGATCGTATTGCTTGATCGATTCCACTCATTGTCAACAATGGTTGAACTGCTGTCCATCTTCTAACATCAGGACTTCCTGATGCTTGATTTGCACATGATACACCGTGGCGCATTAATACCAATTTTTTGGGTGTACTTTCTATATTAATCATTTTTAATTATGTGTTTATAAAAAATTAAAAACATACTTTTGAATTACGCGATTCTAAATCTTTTAATAATTTTTTTTGACTCTCAATATTGTTTCTTATATTTTCAATCATTAACACGTCGAATAACTCGGTTGCTTTTTCAGATACTTCATAATCGTAATCGGTTTCAAGTCCATTTATTACAACTTCTTCAAATTTATACTCAAACAGAAATCTTTTAGTTTCAGATTCTCTCAAGCGAAATGAATGACCAAGCGTAGACATTATATGAAAGTCTCGGTGTTCGTTTATACTTTCAATATATTCCTCACAAACTCCATCCCAAAAGTATAAACTACTGTTGGTGTTTGCTAAACTGCTAAACATTAAAGAATCTGGAGGAGTCCAGCGCATATCACCATTGAATGGTTTCCTATCACACGTTTTTAAGTCAATGTTATCGCATGAATAATCATTTACGTATACGCGCGAAACGTCGTACGCTAACAATAAAAGATTATCGTAAGGAGATCCGGGCACATTTACTTTTGCAGTAAAGGTATCTCCGACTGAACAAGGTATTTTTACCCTATCACCTACACCAAGTGAAGTTTCGATAACACCATTCGGGTCTAAAGTGTTTCTATTATAATTTGTTTTGTATATATTCACTGGATAGTTTGCTTCATTTTTGAAAAATACGTGAACCAAATATGATTCGTTTACAGGATTTTTTAAACCATAATTTAAAAAAGAATTCCAACGGTCTGTGTTTGAAGATTGAAAACATGATGATAAAGAAACAATGTTTAAAAATAACATTTATTTTAATAAATAAAAAAAAATATTTAAATTATACTGAATAACGATACACCCATTGCTTTTTTTTCAACGACCGTTTGAGCATGGTGGAAAACCAATCTTTCGATGATTCGTTTAAAATGCAATCGAAGGATTTTGCCCGATTCCACTTTCGGATGTCACCAAATATCCAAAAGTGATGGTTAAAAAATCTTGGTTTGTGTCATTGATAGACTACAACCATATTGAAAAGACAAGTTTTCGCCATCTAATGAAAAATCAGAAGGTTTTAAAATACTCCAATCTGTTTCTTGATCAAGTATTCCACATTTAGTATATATATATCCAACCAAAGCACTGCACCAGTATCTAGATGTTTTTTGGGAATTTATATCTACTCCTAAAAAAGCTTCGACCCAATCCAATGGACATATGTCATACGGTTTCTTATAAACAACTTCATGAACATTTGAAAGATTTGAAACGCTAAATTTTTCATTATCGCAATTTATAGAACGCAAGTAACAGTGCCCTCCCACTCTTTTGTAAGAGTTTAAGAACTGCTCGATTGATGTTATTTGAACACCTAACTTTATATCGCCATCTTGAGGATCCGGTGTTCCTTCCCATCCAGACTCCCATACATAGATTCCCTTCAAATGTGGATGCAAGAATACAGGATCCTTCAAAACCATAACGACATGTGTATAGTTACTGTGAGTTCCCCATTTTATAATTTTTCCAAACAAATTTTTAAACCATCCACTTTCACTATTTAAAAGTAATACATCTCCGGTTTTAAGTTCTTCCATTTAAAAAGTATTTTATAGTAAGTTTCAAAAAACCACAAGGTAACTTTATATAATTTTAAAAAAAATAAACTTTTAATATAAAATGACATCTTTTGAATCGAAATGGGGTAATATAACCGAAGAAGTATCTACAAAAAAAAATTTATATATTATACTAGTAACACAGTTTTTGATATCAATTTTTATATTGATTTCTTTACAACCTCCGTTTGTAACAGTTTCTAGAGACGATGATTATTCACATCCAAGAGTATCTATAACTTTGATTTTACTAGTATCAATAATATGTGTTATAACATCCTTTTTTATGAATGAAAACTTAAACAATATCGTTAATATTCATAAAAAATAATTCTATGTTTTATAAATGAATTGTATAAGATCAATATACAGACTTTTGTTTAAAAGGAAAGAAACTCCTATTATAAAAACACATGATTCAAACTTGAACACTTGTCTTATAATTGGAAACATGGACCCGACATATGAAACTAATAAAACTTCGAGTACATTCTGAAAATGTTTAAACCTTTGAAATTTCTATACCAACGTCGTCAATCACAATTGTTGAAGTAATAATTTCTTCTTTTTTTTTACTAAAAAAGTAGTAAAATATTTCAAAACACATTTTAATTAATTTAAATAATTTAAATGTGGATTTAGTTTTATAAATTAAATAAAGTGGTCAAATACAATAGAAATATTATTTTTTAACGCACTCTAAATATTTTTAAGTTTAACTCAACCATAACAAAAATGCCAACAAAACAATTATAAAAATTCTTATAATTCTAGTATGTGCCAAGTCATAAACAAAAACATATTCTTCTTTATCGTCAGGAACATCGTATTCTTTGACAGGATATATGAATAAATACTGTACATATTTATTGTTATGAAATCTTGTTGTGTTTCTATAACCAAACCAGAATTTGTAAAGACTTGCTTTTGTATATGCTGATTCCTGGGGATTGTGACTTGGTTTATAATCAGCTTTCACACTTAAAAGTCCTGTGTCATCCCACGCAACCGTAGAATTCGGATAAGATTTCCATTCAGAAAGTTTCATCCATCCAGATGGGAGATCTGCGTCGATAAGTATTCTTTTGAGTAAAAGTATAAACAGTTCGACAGATATAATATTAAAAACAGCTCCAGTTAGTCTCAAAAGACCTAATACCCATTGTGGAATATCCCATAAATGAATCGCTATAAACAATGAAAGATATAATGCATGCCAACCCAGTCCGTGAACAAAAGTCCATAAATTATTGTTTTCATTCTGTCTAAAAGCCAACAACAGGTACGAAAAAAAGTTTGCAAAATCTAGGACAACACCCAAAGAAACCGCAAGTGAAACTGAGTTTATACATTCTGGTATACTCAAAACCCATAGTATCATGAAAAGTATAACTGAAAATACAATTCCACTTAATATTGTCAAATTTATAGAAGTAAGAAAAGTAACTAAAAACATTGCTTCTGAAAATACATGAATCGTCTTGGTAAGTACAGAAACATTACCTCTCATTGTTAAACCTACGAGTGCAACCGAAGCAGACGTGAATAAACTCCACCATAGTATTAGTGCAGTAGGAAGACTACAAAATGTTAATGTATTTGTAGTAAAAAATGTTAGTTTTCGATAAGATCTTATTCCGATTATACTAAGAGTTACAATTTGTTCCAAACTTATCAAAATTATAAGCCACGTATACAAATCAAGTTTAGGATCGTTAAGTTCGTAAAGAGACTCTAAGCCTCTGTCAGGACATCTAGTCACATTTACTATAGGTAATCTCATTTGTTTAATCTAGAATATATTTTTTTATATATACATAAAATAAGAATGAAAATATACTATTTAAATTTTTTGTTTTTACCTTTTATTTATTTTATTTATAAAAAGTCTGGGGTGCAAAACAATGGCCAAATAATACAAGAAAAAAGTTATAATGACGCCAATACAAAAAAATCTGGTAGAGAACTATCTTATAATTTGTTTGAAAACTATTCTCATAAACAAAATATGTTGAATATTTATACAATTGAAAACAGTATTTCACCGAGAGTGTTAACCCCTCAAGATTTACTAGATGTTTTTATTGCAAACAAAAATAACAGTACAGATAATTCGTTATATGACTACGATAATAACGGAGTCGTAAATTCTGACGATATTACGAGAGCATATCTTTTATGGAAAGAAGATACTCATATGTTACAACAATCAATGAATTGTGATAGTACAACCCAAATTTCTGTATCTATAACTCCCTTCAGCATGAGAACCGGACAAAATGCATCAATGACTTCAAGTATGGAACTGAGAGTAACACTTCATTTTTCAGAACCAAATGCCTTAGAAACTGTCATTACTGGAACACATGATAATAGTAATAGAATAAATACACATAGAGGAGACAACAGTTTTGATCTAGTGTTTAACACAACTCATAATATAGTCGATGACATTCGGCTTGAGTTTGAATATTTCATGAGAGACGATACAGGCTTTGAGACTCTAATGTCACATAATTCTAAACATAGAATCACAAGTTTCAATAAATCATGTCAAGGATTTCTCCAACCTCTTCCTCCACCTGCTGCACCTCCAGCTGCACCATCTCCTTCCACTCCCCCTGTTTTTGTGTGTGATTTATTTACAACTCTTCAGGCAGTAACACATAGATTTAGCGGTAAAATTTATGATGCAAGTCTTTCTCTGGAAAATTGTACAACTTACGACGTAAACCTTTTTGAAAAACCATGTTCTACAAGATTGTCAGAAACAAGAACCAAGTTATTAATAATAGCTGGAGACAGAAATGGTGAACAGCCTCCCTACTGGTGCGATCGATTTTCAATAAATATGCCTGGGGAAAGAATAAAATGTTTAGACTTAGCATTAGAAGAAGGTGGATCTGGCGATGGTTTTTTGGACGGCGGTGATGCGCTAAACTTTCAAACTTATATAAACAAACTACAAAACGGAGTGACGGATGAATTTTTGTCGACAACATCTCCATTTACACTTGATTGTGGGGATCGGAGAATGCTTTCGCATATTTCCGATTACCATGACCTTCATCCAGCGACAACCGGAACCGTTGACTGTACAGGTAGAGGTGATAGTCCACGTTGCTATTACACATGTCCTACTGGTCGCGCATTTTCTGATTGTCAACACCAATTTGTTAATAGTTCATATGCAGCCTCAGAAGATGCAGTATTTCCTAACAGAGGAACAATAAATTTATCTGACAGATGGTTTCGTTTGGGATTGAGTTTCGTTTATCTGGACGGCAGACCGTTCGATTTAGAAGTAGAAGTATGTGAAACTGTTAGTGTGACGACTACTGGTATTACCGAGAATACTTTATGTATATATTCAGAATTTATAGGTCAAAGTAGTGGTAACCCCAAAACATGTGGTAGCGGGAATATCATCACTAGAAAGGGACCAGGATATATACGATTGTCAGTTGCAGGAACTTTCGAAGATGAATGTTTTTCTGACCACGATGTTTTACAATATCACGCACCGTCTGGAGTTGTTATTGATTTCAAAGGTTTTGATGCATTGACTGGACGACCGAAAACAGATTTCACACACAAAGACTTGGGAGAAGTTTACTTACTTGAGTGGAGAGCACCGCCGCCTTCTCCACCACCACCTTCTCCGCCACCGTCCCCGCCACCATCCCCACCTCCACCTTCACCACCACCCTCTCC
>MDTC01223138.1_pt1 | contig 10692 bp, 13 predicted proteins | sample 811181 | NCBI WGS metagenome assembly MDTC01 (sample SAMN05326644, study PRJNA326480) | marine metagenome | isolation source: seawater | place: Pacific Ocean: North | collected 2011 | reverse complement strand
GCTGATCCCATCCCAACGCGCTTCCTCTGCCGCAGCAAGACTGGCAAGAATCTCCTCTCGTGATTCGATGGCGCGATCAATTGTTTGAGGCAGCGTCATAGACCAGTCACGATAAAGATTGGCCTTCTCATCAGGCAAAGCAAGTGCGTCAGCCGGCAAGCCAAGACGCATCGCAAGAGTTGATGATTCCTCAATGAATTGTTTGGTATATCCCAGCAACTGATTCAACTGATTGTAGAGCTGAGTTTGTGTCTGAGCCAGAGCCAGCATGGACACCAAACGAATTTCGTAACGCGCTTTATTGACTTCAAGCAGCTGACGGTTAATATCGTAAATTTTGTAAAACTTTTCAATCAGTTGTCGAGTGCTTTGCAGAGCAAAATACGAAGTCTGAATATTGAGAATCAAATCGCGAGCACTGACCTCGAAAAGCAACTTTTGTTGGCGCAGGGCTTCAGACGCCGCGTTAATATCAGGCTGACGAGAAGGGTCAATAAAATTCCATGAAATAGAAGCATTTGGCTGAAAGTTTAAAGTGTTTGAATATTGAGATATCGAGAGAGGTTCACTACCTGTAGCGCTGCCGGGAGTAGTACTGACAGATGTTCGATTTGGATCATTGTAGTATTTAGTCGTATAAGTAACAACATCCAAGCCGAGTGTAGGCGCTCCGTTACTGATTTCAAAAGTGGGATACCATTGACGCTGCGCGGCAATCAATTGCCATTCATAATCCTGAATGGATCGAAAGGCTGAAATCAGTTCGGGATTATTGCGAATCCCCAGCGCAATCGCTTCATCAAGAGATATTTTACGAGCAGACTGATCAATTTTCTGTCGCATGGCATCTAGTCTTGCCAGAAGCTGATCAGCCTGATGTTCGGCGGAGAGAGTGTATTGCTCGGATACTTGACCGGCTGATGCCCCAGGGTTGACCTGAACAGCGGTCACAGGCTCTGCGACTTGCGCATAAGTCGCAGAGAAGGGGTAGCTGATTGACAGCAAACCAACAGCAACTCCGAACACGCTTTTGTATTGCCTGGTTCGGAGCAAGAACTACCTCTTTGAGCTTATTTATCAAATCACGAAAAGTTGACTTGTCCACCACAATCCGGAACAGGAGTCGTCACAAGCCTTCAGAATCTCAGTGACGTCATGAACGAAGCACCGCAATGCTGCATCTTGTGCATCAGGGCGAAACGAAGTGAGCAGAACATCCCGCCCGACTCCACTCATGGTTCTGGGCACCAGCAGTGGAGCAGGTAAGTCGCTGATGACTGCAGCGCTGTGCAGAGTGCTGAAACGTCGAGGCGAAACACCGCTCCCTTTCAAGGGGCAGAACATGAGCAATAACGCCTGGGTTGATCACCACGGCGGCGAAATGGCGTATTCCCAGGCATTGCAGGCTTGGGCCGCCGGGCTCGAGCCGATGCATGTCATGAACCCTGTATTGCTCAAACCTCAGGGCGACTCAACTAGCGAGGTCATTCACCTCGGCGACTCTGCTGGGACATGCAGGGCAGAGCACTACTACAGGGACTGGTTCGACTCTGGCTGGGCGGCCATCCGCAGTGGTCTCGAAGATCTTCAGGCCAGTCATCCTGGAGGAAGACTGGTGCTCGAGGGGGCCGGCAGTCCAGTGGAGGTGAACCTGCAATCACGCGATCTGACCAACCTGCGACTGGCCAAGCATCTGCAAGCCAATTGCCTGCTGGTTGCCGATATTGAACGTGGAGGCGTGTTCGCCCAGATCGTCGGCACGCTCCAGTTGATGAAACCTGATGAACGGCGACTGATCCGTGGGCTACTGATCAACCGGTTTCGGGGCAGGAGAGAGCTTTTCGACGAAGGACGACGCTGGCTTGACACCAACACGGGCATTCCGGTGCTGGGAGTAATGCCATGGCTTGACGAGCTCTTCCCGCCTGAAGACTCCCTAGACCTGCTTGAAAGGCGAGGACGCAAGCGCAGCGCCGAGCTGGAGATTGCCGTGTTGAGACTGCCCTCACTCAGCAACTTCTCGGATCTCGACCCCCTGGAAGCGGAGCCAACGGTTGAGCTGCGCTGGATCTCACCGGGCGAACCGCTTGGATCTCCTGATGCCGTGGTAATCCCCGGAAGCAAGCAAACCCTCCGGGATCTTGCTTCTCTGCGCAGCAGTGGACTGGAAAATCAGCTAGTCCGTTACGCCAAGAATGGCGGTGAGCTGTTTGGGATTTGTGGTGGCATGCAGATGCTTGGGGCTGAACTACACGATCCCCATGGACTAGAAGGTGATGGGCCTCCAGGGCAGTCCGGTGGGGTGATGACCGGTCTTGGCCTGCTCCCCCTGCGAACGGTGTTCAGCGGCGAAAAAGCGCTGAATCAGCGGCAAGCGCTTGCGCTTTGGCCGAATCAGCAACCACAGCTGGAGGTGGAGGGCTTCGAACTGCATCGGGGAACCAGTGAAGCCATCGAAGATTGCGATGCATTCAGTGCTGATGAAGGTCTGGGCTGGGTCCGTGACACCACTTCAGGAACCTACCTACATGGAATCTTCGAGAACGGACCCTGGCGACGACGCTGGCTGAACCGCTTGCGACGCAGGCGGGGCCTAGCGGACCTCAGTGAACAGCAACCTCACCACAGTCGTCAGAGAGACGCGCTTCTGGACCGATTGGCAGATGCCTTCGAACAACATGTGAATCTGGAACCACTGCTGGACACATCCACGTGACCGCTGGGCACAACAGGGTGGAAATCTTGTGGCCGGACGGCCAGCGCAGCGTCAGCTACAACGGCGAGGACTGGTTGTCGGCGGCGCGGCAGGCCGGCGTGCATGTGCCCACTGGCTGCATGGGAGGGAGCTGCGGCGCCTACGAGATCGATGTCGATGGCTCCACCGTGAGGGCCTGCATCAGCACCGTGCCTGCGTCAGCATCAGGCCAGCTCAAGGTGGAGTTGGCCACCGACCCTTACTGGTGATCGATCCGCCACCAACCCAACCACGGAGTCTTCTTAGAGGCACTGCTCGATCGCTATTGGCTGGAGCCGCGGGGGGAGGGCTTGCAGCGCTTGTGGTGAGCACCACACTGATGCTTCAAAAATGGATCTGGGGTGCATCGGTCGAGCGGGGTTTACCCAGCGATCGTTCCTTGCTGTGGTGCCTGGCCTGGTCGGGAACGATCGGCGTGGCTCTCAGCCTGCTGCAACGGCATCGTTCAAACAGTGCGCTGCCCGAGATGTCGGAGACGCTCGCTGAACTACAGGAGCCGGAAGGGTTAAACACGCATCACGGCCTCAGGCAAGTGATCGGAGGCATGCTGGCTATCACGGGCGGGGGAACACTGGGTCCGGAGGCGTTAATGACACGCCTCGTCGCCGTTGCGAGCCATGCCATCTGGAAAGGCGCGGATCGCGACCTGGTAGCTGCCGCAATGGCTGGCTCTTTGGGATTGTTCCGCTCACCTCTAGTAGGCGGCGCTGCCATAGCAGGATGTCAGTGGGAGCTGATTTGGCGCTGGCTGCCAGGAACCATTGGTGGCGTTGCTGGTTTTGTGGCTTTCCACGGTTTAAGTGACCTGGGCGGAGGGATGCGAGGCGTGGCCTATGCCTGGCCCTCTGATCCCTCGCAACGATTGGGTGCGTTGCTGGCGGCAATACTCGCTGGGCTTGCGGGTTGGCTGGCAGGTCAGTTGATCAAATGCTGGCGGCAGTGGCTGCACCAGCTTGAGCTTTTACAACGCTTCTGGTGGATACCAATCGGCACAGGGTTGCTGATTGGCTTCTGCCTCTGGGGTATACCACTGGCAGGCTTCTCGGGGGAGAACCAGTTACAACCCCTCGTGCTGAACAAATGGACGCTGGATACGAGCGTCCTGATGCTGTCAGCGCTGGCCAAATTACTGATGGTCGGACTTTGCCTTGAGACCGGATGGAGAGGCGGCCAGTTTTTTCCGGTGATCCTTGCCAGCAGTGCATTTGGAATGGGACTGCACCAATGGATTCCCTGGATTGGCAGCATCGACACCTGGAGTGCTGGTGTTGTCGGAGGGTGCCTTGCGGTGCTGCTCAATTCTCCCCTGCTCGGACTAGTGCTCGGCCTCACTCTGTTGCAGGGCCATGGAGCCGGAGCTCTGGTGATCGGACTGCTGGTGGGTCTGATCCTGCAACGGAGGCACTAAGTGGGGATCCTGGCGGGATTGGTCGCAGCTTTGGCATGGACACTGGCGAGCAGTCTTTGGCGAAGTCTGTCCACCTCCCTCAGCGCGATTCAACTCAACGGGCTGAAGAACCTGATCGCCTGCGCAGTATTGCTGCCGGTGCTGGTCACACTCCCCTGGAACGAAGAGGTGCAGAGCCTGATACTGCTGCTGATCAGTGGAGGGCTGGGAATTTCCCTGGGAGACAGCTTTTATCTGGCCTCACTGAGACGTCTCGGAACACGCAGAACACTCACACTGGAATCGCTCGCCCCCATCGCAGCAGCAGCTGGGGGTTGGTTCACCATGGGAGAGCAGCTGTCAGTTCAGGGCTGGGCTGGTGCACTGATCGTCACGATCTCTGTGGTTTTGGTTGCACTGCAGCAACCACCTGAAGCCACACGCCTACTGGACCGCAGCCGCCGTGTTCAGTTGCAGGGCTTTGTGCTGGGGTTGCTGGCTGTGGTCTGCGGTGTGGCCGGCGCCGCCGTCTCGCGCAGTGTTCTCATCACCAGTGAGCTCACACCTCTTCAAAGTGCTGCCTGTCGTCTGCTGGGTGGCTTGCTGCTTCTGCTTCCCTGGCTGCGGTTAGCAGCAAGATTTCCACAACCCCGCCCGCGGAGTGTGCGCTGGCCGCGGGTGCTGACTGCAACAGTGCTGGGGACCGTTCTCGGAATCCTGCTGCAACAGGTCGTGCTGCAGAGGTTGCCTCTGGGCATTGGTATCACGGTGCTGAGCACCGCACCGGTGATGGCCCTTCTGGTGGCACGTGCTGAGGGGGATCAACTGAAACCATCCGTTCTTATGGCTTCGATCCTGGCCGTAACAGGCGTTGGTCTGGCAGTGCTGAGCTGAGAGTGCTGAGCTGAGTGAGCTGAACGGGCAAGTTCTCGGGTGAACCAGTGCATTGACTAGCGTCACAAGGCTTGGATTGGCCGGGGATGACAGACACAGCCACGTACCTCGGAGCCAATGGTTGGCTGCTGGAGATGGCAGGACTCAGGGTGCTGCTGGACCCATGGCTCACTGGCCCGTTGGTGTTCCCACCGGGTGCCTGGTTGCTGAAAGGTGAGATGCCAACTCTGGTGCCAATCCCCGATCAGCTTGATCTGCTTCTACTCACGCAGGGGCTCCCAGACCATGCCCATCCTGAAACGCTTCAGGTGTTGTCGAAGCAGATCCCCGTGGTGGCCTCAGCAGCCGCCGCTCGCGTGGTGCAGCGTCTGGGATTTGAGACCATCACCGAGCTGCAACCCGGCGATACCACTACGGTTGCTGGATTGAAGATCCAGGCCACCGCTGGAGCAGCAGTCCCGGCAGTGGAGAACGGCTACTTACTTGACTGGCAAGGAGGGTCCCTGTATCTCGAACCCCATGGTGTCTTGGATCCGGCGATCGATCAGCGCAGCGTCGATACCCTGATCACTCCAGTGGTGGATCTTGGCTTGCCGGTGCTGGGAGCATTTATCACAGGCGCTCGCGTGATGCCTGATCTGATCAGCCGATTCCAACCCAAGACCGTGCTGGCTAGCACGACAGGTGGCGATGTGAAGTTCAGCGGAATGATCAGCAGCCTGCTCAACGCCGCTGATGCATCGACAGATTGCGGCGATCTTCCCGAAGACTGCACACTGATCACGCCCAAGGTGGGGCGAGCGATTCCATTGCTGTCGGGATCGCGCTAGATAAAGAGCTGCGGGGCCCATGGTATGGCGTTAGATCAACTGCTGACGCACCTGGAGGTCAACACGCACGGACCCGGTTTCACCCCCCTGAACCACAAACTCAATCAGTGCCTGCGTCAATCCGGACTCATGACCGGAGTGATACATCTCACCTGCCTACACACCAGTTGCAGCCTCACGATCAACGAAAATGCCGATCCTCGGGTTTTGGACGATTTGGCGGCATGGATGAATGCAATGGTCCCCCAGGACGGAGCTGGGCCTAGTGGACCGGACGGTAGACGTCGCCGTTACCTGCACAACGACGAAGGTGACGACGACATGCCAGCACACATCCGCACAGCGCTCACCACACAGACCATGAGCCTGAGTGTTGAAAACGGCAGATTACTGCTGGGCACTTGGCAGGCGATCTACCTCTGGGAACATCGCTCATCCCCACATCAGAGACGACTGGCCTGTCATCTAATCGGGAATCTGTCAGATCCATCCAGCGATCGAGATCAGGTCTCAGCATCAGGCAGAAACACCACAGCGACTCTCCTGGCTCGACGCAACGGACAAAGACTGAATGACGTGGTTCAGGCGCGCCACGTTCCTGGAGCATGGGCTGAGGACGGTGGGATTGAGACAGACGTGGATCTACTGATTGACCGGTTGCATGAGATCTCCGATCAACCGCAATGACCCCGCCACCATGAACGCAACACGATGACTATCCAACCCCGCGCCAAAAGCACTAGCAGAGTGCTCTTGGCTGGCCTGATCGGCAACGTGATGGAGTGGTATGACTTCGCCATCTACGGCTACTTCGCGACCACCATCGGCAAGGAGTTCTTCCCTTCCAGTGACCCAAATGCCTCACTGATCGGAGCCTTCGGGGCCTTTGCTGCCGGATTTTTAGTGCGGCCTCTCGGGGGGATGGTGTTCGGTCGCATCGGTGATCTGGCAGGAAGGCAGCGAGTTCTACAACTGTCCGTAATGGTGATGGCCGTGCCTACCGTGCTGATGGGTCTACTCCCGACGCATCAGCAAATCGGCATCGCGGCTCCAATTGCAGTTGTGCTGCTTCGCATGGTTCAAGGATTGTCAGTGGGAGGCGAGTACACCAGCTCAATTATTTTCCTCAGCGAAAACGCCCCGCCCCGTCAGCGTGGTTTCTTCGCGATCTGGGGGCTCTGGGGATCCGTGCTGGGAATGCTGATCGGCTCCGGCTTCGGTGATCTGCTGGCCCACACACTCAACCCAGATCAGTTAGCAAGCTGGGGATGGCGCCTGCCGTTCCTGCTTGGAGCACTGGTGGCCGCCAGTGGCGTAGTAATTCGCAGAGGGATTGGTGCTGAGGTCATCGAACCGCAAGCCAAATCCCCAATTCGGGACACCTTTGGTCGCTATCGCCTGCAGGTCCTGCGTGTGATGGCGCTGAACATTGCCAGCAGCATTGGGTATTACGCCGTGTTCGTGTACGCAGTGAGCTACCTGGAGGAAGTCGATGGCCTGAGTACTGCAACATCCCTCAGCCTGAACACCGGAGTACTGGCTGTACTGCTGCTGCTTTATCCGGTTTCAGCCTGGCTCTCCGACCGCATCGGACGCAAACCCATGCTGATCAGCGGCTCATCGCTGCTCTGTTTCGGGGCACTGCCCTTGTTCAACCTGATACACAGCGGTGATCCTCAGCGCGTGCTTTGGGGAGAATTAGGGCTCACCGTGGCGGTAGCTCTGCTGGCAGGCGGCAAGAATCCCGCCAACGTTGAACTGATGCCTGCCGAGGTTCGCTGTACCGGCTTGGCCGTTGCATTCAATGTTGCAGAAGGTTATTTCGGCGGAACTACCCCACTAATTGCAACCTGGTTGATTGCACAGTCCGGCAATCCTGTTTTGCCCGGCGCATGGGTGGCCTTCGGCGGACTATGCACCCTGATCACTGCATGCGCCTTCACACGCGAAACAGCATTTCGTCCGCTGTCGACTGAGACAGCCTGAGTGAGGCGGCCTGACTGAAACAACCCAACTGAAACAGCCCAAGAAGAGCTTGCCACCTAAAAAACATGAACCGATCAGCTGCTCTGAATCCAGAGATTGATAACTGGCCTGTGATCCAGATTGCAGTGAATGATGTAAAGCTCTGGTTGTTTCTCTCAGTGACAAGCTCAGGAAGCTTCGAAGTCGTCGATGCGAGCTGATGTTTGTTTTTGCCGCGCTTGGACTAATCACACCGCGTTTGATCATGGTATTGCTCTGGCTTTTCAGTCCTGAAGTGGTGCTTGAGCCCTTCGCTTCCCTGGCAATTCCCGATCCGATCATCCCAATTCTGGGATTTGTTTTACTACCAACAACAACACTTGGCGTCTGCTGGGCGACCTTTTCATTTGGAGGAGTGCAATCGTTCAGTGGATTGCTGATTGTTCTGATCGGTCTTGTGATTGATGCAGGTCTGATCGGAAATGGCAGGGGCATCGCAAAACGCTGACGATCAGCGCTCCTTCCCGTCATCCATCGAGCGGCGAACAAGATATTGCGTTAGTGCAAGAAGAGCTAGAAAACCACCGGCAACAAACAGAAGCAGCACGCGGGACAGGTCAGGAACGTTGCTGCAGAAGCCTATTGAGCCGGCCCCGCATCCGATTGATCTGTAAACGTTGCTTCTCGTTTCGGTCAATCTGGCGAAACGAAACGACAAGCACGGTGATGTTGGCAGCCAATCCAACCGCGAACAGACTCAGCAACAGAGGGTCGATCGGTTCCATGGAACGACAACGGAACATTGGAAGAAAGATTGAATGCAGCCAGCACAGGGCAGCCTGCGTCGAATCCAGACTCAGTCCAACACAATGGGCTGGAATGGATTTGAACGATGAGCGTTGAAGGATCCCTCAACGGCCAGCCCCTGCATCTAAAGGCTGCAAGCGATGTCAGAGTCGCCGAAAGAGTGGCAAGTCACCTGCGCAGACGCATCCAGGAAGACGACTGGCGCCCTTACAAATCCAAAGAAGAAGCCTTACTTGCATGGAGCCGACTCGGCGGAATACGCCTGCAAGTCATGCAGGCACTGGGCCTACTGAAAGCTACGGACAGTGAATCAATGGGTGAGCGCTGACGCACAAGGAGTGACAAGAGCACCCAAGGGATGCCATGACAAGAGCAGATACCGGCCCATAGCTTGAACTCAACACAGGTACTGACTGCTCAGCCCAAGGAAGACACCTTGATCGATGCTTTACGAGGGTGCAGAAGCGTGGCTGAGCTGAGAGCACTCGAACAACGGATTGCAAGCAGTGATTCGATTCCACTGTTCGACTGGATCTGCGATTTACTCGTCCAGCGGCGGATTTCTAGGGGCCTGGCAGCGAGGCTCTTAGGTCAACTTCACAACAGATGATCTCCTCTGAGTGGCTAGGCCGCGAGACAACAGCATCGAAACACGCCTGAACCCTTGCGACATGGGCTTGATGCCATGCGAATCATGCCCATGTGCTATTTGCAGCACCCCCACGCGAACAAGTTTGCAAAAATAAGTGAAGTTTCGTAAACACCATGGCCAATCAACAAGCTGATAGCAAAAGCGCAATGGAAGAGACCTTCGGCATGCAGACCTGGGTTGATGGAGAAACCTGGAATGGTCGATTGGCGATGCTTGGCTTTGTTGTAGCAATCGTGATCGAAGTAGCGGCCGGTCAGTCACTTCTGCCAAAAGTCTGGTGAGAAGTTGAGAGGTCACTCCAACTGGACGTGACTCTCAAATCAAAGGCCATGGTCAAAGACAGCCTTACGGGGTCGGCACCAGCGCCAACCCCTCAGCTCTTAGGCTCGAACCAAAGCGAATGTAAATCTATGATGATCAATTATAGCTAAAATCAATGATATTCATACAGCCGCATATTCCCTATGCGACAAAACTATAAGCTCAATACATAGCTCAGATCACCTCTTGAGTTCAATTAATGTCATTAGCCCATGGACAGTATATAATTCCAGAAAAGATCAATCAATGGAAAATGAATTGAGCGATTACCTCGCGAAATCACTTCACTCCGCAGAAGGATACTCGTCCGATGAGTGCAATGGTGGCGCAGTGATCGAACTGCTTTTTGACTTGCAACTAATGAAAATTGAGACTCTCGAAGAATTCAAAAAAAGAGAAACTGAAGTAGCAGTGCAAGAACTCATTCAAGAGTATCAGAACAGATAAAAAACCAACGAGTCATGAAAACTGGTCAGCAGCTAACTTCGCCAACTCAAGCAGTCAAGGCTCTTAGCAATGACATGTTGCATCAACAACAACAGCGTGAACAAAGATGAGTCAATACTCCACAGAATGGCATCTTGATGAAGCGGCTCTCGATTGGCTGGATCAGCTTCTCGACCAGACATACCGCAAGGGTGTTAGCAGCCGAGAGCTCTCCGCTCATACACGTGCACGAGAAATGGTTGATTTATGGCGTGCACAGATGGGATCCAGACGCCATCAAGAAGAACCATAAATCTGAGGCAGCATATGAAAACCGTCAAAAAAGAATTCTCAATCACCGACAATCAAACATAACAACTGAAGATTACTGCTGAACCAATACTCGAACTAATAGCGAATCACGTTGACAGAGATTAACGAGGCCACAGCGTAATCACAAAAACACCAAGAAGTGCAATCCCCACACCTATTACATCACCAAGATCCGGCAAGTAGCCATCAAATTGCCTGGCCCAGAGAAATGCTAGAACGATAAAATATCCACCATAGATTGCATAAATCCTACCGAAGTCGGAAGTGGGCTGCAAACAAGGCACAAATCCATAGCTAATCAATGCCATCACTCCAAACGCGG
>MDTC01209513.1_pt1 | contig 10692 bp, 6 predicted proteins | sample 811181 | NCBI WGS metagenome assembly MDTC01 (sample SAMN05326644, study PRJNA326480) | marine metagenome | isolation source: seawater | place: Pacific Ocean: North | collected 2011 | reverse complement strand
TTCTTTAAATGGTTGGATATCTAAAAGAAGAGATTTAGGAGGATTGATATTTTTTGATCTTAGGGATCGTTATGGTATTACTCAAATTGTTTTTGATGATAAAAAAAGCCCAAAATCTTTTAATGTTGCAAAAAAATTAGGATTTGAAGATGTTATAGGTATATCTGGTGTAGTTATAAAAAGACCTCCTGAAGCAATAAATAATAAAATGTTTACTGGCGAAATTGATATTGCAGTGGAAAAAATTATAGTTTACAATGAATCTGACCCCCCTCCGTTTGATATTAACGATAGATCTTCTGCATCAGAAGAGCATCGTTTGAAGTTTAGATATTTAGAACTTCGAACAAAAGAACTTCAATATTATATGAAAACAAGGCATAATGCAACTCTTGAAGTTAGAAAATTTTTATCAGAACAAAATTTCATTGAAATTGAAACGCCTGTTTTGATGAAATCTACACCTGAAGGAGCTAGAGACTTCTTGGTCCCTAGTCGTATTCATAAGGGCAAATTTTATGCATTACCACAATCTCCTCAAACATATAAACAATTATTAATGGTCTCTGGATTTGATCGTTATTTCCAAATTGTTAAATGTTTTAGAGATGAAGATTTTCGTTCTGACCGACAGCCAGAATTTACTCAAATTGATATAGAAATGTCTTTTGTAACACAGGAAGATATTATTGATTTGGGTACGTCTTTAGTGAAAAATCTGTGGAATCAAATTTTAGATGAAAAATTACCCAAAACATTTCCAATGTTAACATATCATGATAGTATGGAACAATATGGTACAGATAAACCAGATTTAAGATTTAATATGGCATTGATTGAATTCTCAGATTATATACAATCTTCTAATTTTGATACGTTTAAAACTATTCTTAATAATGGAGGAAGAGTTAAGGCTATTAAATGCCCTAATGGATCTTCATATTCTCGAAAAATTATAGATGAATTAACTCATTGGATTAAAACATATCATCAAGCAAAAGGTCTTGCCTGGATGAAGTTCATTGATGGTAAACTTGATGGAGGAATCAGTAAGTTTTTTGATGACCCATTAAAGGATAAAATAATAAAAGATTTATCAGTTTCTAATGATGATATTTTATTTATTATTGGAGATACTGAAAATATTACTCTTAATGCATTAGGAGCACTTCGCTTAGAGTTAGGTAAAAGAGAAAACTTGATAGATACTTCAAGTTGGGCTCCATTATGGGTAGTTGATTTTCCATTGGTTGAATGGAACGAAGACCATAAGCGTTGGGATGCTTTACATCATCCATTTACTTCACCAAATGCAGATGATATGCATTTATTAGATAAAGAACCAGGGAAAGTTCGTTCTTTAGGTTATGATATAGTGATGAATGGTTATGAGTTAGGTGGAGGCTCAATAAGAATATATGATTCGAAATTACAGGCTGCAATTTTTAAATTATTAGGTGTAGAAAAAGATGAAGCAGAAGAAAAGTTTGGATTCTTGATGAATGCTTTTAAATATGGAGCTCCTCCTCATGGAGGAATGGCATTTGGGCTTGATAGAATTATAATGTTATTGACAGGATCTAATCAAATTAGAGATGTAATAGCTTTCCCAAAAACAACCTCAGCAATGTCTTTAATGGATAATTCTCCATCAGAAGTTGATAATGAGCAACTAGATGATTTAGGTTTAAAAATTAAATAATTTGAAAAAAGTTATTAAAATAAAAGATATTGAACCAATGTATTTTACGGGAGCCTCTGATAAAAACATTAAGTTTATTGACAAAAAATTTAAATCAAAGTTAGTTTTAAGAGGTGATGAGCTTGTAGTTAATGGTGCTAAGGATGAAATACAAATTTTACAACAGCTAGTTTTTGATATGGTTAACGTTATTATAAGGAAGGGTAGTATATCTACTTCTGATATTGAAATTTTGTTACAATCTCAAACAGATAATTCTGGCTATAAAGATATCCCAATGGATGATAAAATTGTTTTACATACCCATAAAGATCCTGTTTATGCAAGGACAAAAGGACAAAAAAAATATTATAAAGCTGTTTTAGAAAATGATATTGTTTTTGCTGTTGGCCCTGCAGGTACTGGTAAAACATATCAGGCTGTAGCTTGTGCAGTTTCAGCATTAAAAAATAATGAAGTTGATCGAATAGTGATTACTCGTCCGGTTGTAGAGGCAGGTGAGAATTTAGGATTTTTACCAGGTGATTTAAAAGAAAAGGTTGATCCATATTTAACCCCATTATATGATGCATTAAACAATATGTTACCACCTGATAAGTTGAGGAAGTATATGGATAATAGACAAATAGAAATAGCCCCACTAGCATATATGCGTGGACGAACTCTTCATAATTCATTTATTATATTAGATGAAGCTCAAAATTCAACGCAAATGCAAATGAAAATGTTTCTGACTCGTATAGGAGTAACATCAAAATCAATTATAACCGGTGATATTACCCAAATAGATTTAACAAAAGGAGTTAAATCTGGATTGGTGCATGCTATATCAATACTTAAAAAAATTAAAGGTATAGAGTTTGTTTATTTTGATGAAAATGATGTTGTTCGGCATCAATTGGTTAAAGATATTATAAAAGCATATTCAAAGAAAGAAAAATAAAATGAGCAAAACATATATTTATGGATATTCAAGAACACCAATAGGGTGTTTTAATGGTGTACTTAAAACAATATCTGCCCCAGAATTAGGCGCTGCTGTTATTAGGTCTGTTTTAGAGAAATCTAATTTTGGGAAAAATCAGATTGATGAGGTTATCATGGGGAATGTATTATCTGCAGGAATAGGTCAAGCTCCAGCAAGACAGGCTTCAGTTTATGCAGGACTTTCTTATTCAACTCAGTGTATGACAATTAATAAAGTTTGTGGTTCTGGGCTTAAATCTATTATGCTTGGAGAACAAAGTATATCACAAGGTAATGCAAATATTATTATTGCAGGTGGAATGGAAAATATGAGTTTAGCACCTCATTATTTATTGAATTCAAGAAAAGGTTTAAATTTTGGTGATGCTAAATTGAAAGATGCTATATTGAATGATGGTTTATGGGATCCATATAATAATATGGCAATGGGAGGATGCGCAGAGGTCTTAAATGATGAAGAAAATATTTCACGTGAAGACCAAGATGCATTTGCTATTCAATCCTATGAAAGATCTAATGCTGCCATTAAAAATGGATATTTTAAAAATGAAATTATTCCAGTTGAAGTTAAATCTAGAAAAGATACAGTTATAATTGATACTGATGAAGAGCCCTTAAGATTTAATAAGGACAAAATATTAAAACTAAAACCGGTCTTTAATAAAGAAGGCTCAATAACAGCAGCGAATGCCAGCTCTATTAATGATGGAGCTGCAGCAGTACTGATTGCTTCTAAAGCTATATCTAATGATATAAAACCTACTGCAAAAATCATAGCACATACTTCTTTTGCAATGGAGCCAATTTATTTTACGAAAGCACCAATTTTTGCAATTAAAAATCTTCTTAAGAAGGCTAAGCTATCAGTTGATGATATTGATTTATTTGAAATAAATGAAGCCTTTTCATGTGTTACTCTTGCTGCGATAAGAAAACTTAATATACCAGAAAATAAAGTAAATATTTATGGTGGGGCTGTTTCACTAGGTCATCCAATTGGGGCTTCTGGTGCGAGAATTTTAGTAACATTATTAAATGCTCTTAAAAATAAGAATCAAAAATATGGTATTGCTTGTCTTTGTATTGGTGGCGGTGAGGCATCAGCAGTATTAGTGGAGATGATTTAGATATGGATAATAATATTATAAGTGTTATAGGATCTGGAACTATGGGGAATGGTATTGCTCATGTTTTTGCAATGAGTTCTGATATCCAACAGGTTTTTTTAGTTGATTTAGATGATAAAATATTAGAAAAAGCTCAATCTATTATAAAAAAAAATTTAGATAGACAGGTTAAAAAAGAGATTATATCTGATTCAGATTCAAACAATTTTTATAATAAAATTATTTTCACTACTGATATTAATAATGCTAGTTCATCTGATTTAGTTATTGAAGCAGTTAAAGAAGATATAGTTATTAAAAAAAATATTTTCAATAAGCTTAGTATGATAACTTCTAATAATACTATTTTAGCAACTAATACTTCTTCTATATCCATAGGTGAAATAGCTACGGCTACTAAAAACCCAGAGAATGTTATAGGGATGCATTTTATGAATCCTGTTCCTGTAATGAAATTAGTTGAAATTATTAAAGGAGATAAGACAAATAATTCAATTGTTAAAAGAGCCTTAGACTATGTAAGTTCTATTGGTAAAATAGCAGTTGAATGTAATGATTCACCGGGCTTTGTATCAAATAGAATATTAATGCCAATGATTAATGAAGCTGCTTATACATATATGGAAGGAGTTGCAACCGCTGATGCTATAGACCAAATTATGAAACTTGGCATGGGGCATCCGATGGGCCCTCTCAAGTTAGCAGATTTAATAGGCATAGATGTTTGCGTATATATTATGGATGTTTTGTTTGAAGGGTTTAAGATTGATAAGTATAAAGTATGCCCATTGCTTAAAGAAATGGTTGATCAGGGTAAATTGGGAATAAAATCAGGAGAAGGTTTTTATAAATATTAAAAATGAATTTTGAATTAACAGAAGAGCAAAAACTGGTACAAAAGACAGCGAGAGATTTTTCTAAAGCAGAATTATTGCCTGGAGCTGTTGAAAGAGATATTGATAAAATTTGGCCTAAGGATGCAATTAAGAAAATGGCAGAATTAGGGTTTATGGGTATGATGGTTCATCCTAAATGGAATGGAGGAGGTATGGACTCAGTCTCTTATACCATAGCCATGGAAGAAATAGCTCGTTCTGATGCTTCAGCATCTGTTATAATGTCTGTTAATAATTCTTTAGTTTGTTATTTACTTGAAAAATATGGTAGTGATTTTATTAAAACTAATTATTTATCAAAGCTTGCAAGTGGAGAAAAACTTGGAGCATTCTCATTATCAGAACCTCAATCAGGTTCTGATGCATCAAATATGAATACTATAGCAATAAAGGATGGAGACCATTATATTGTAAATGGTACAAAAAACTGGGTAACAAATGGTTTGCACTCTGATTATGTTATATTGTTTGCAATAACAGAGCAAGGGGTAGGGCATAAGGGGATATCTTGCTTTTTAGTAGATAAAAAGAATAAGGGATTTGAAGTTGGTAAGCCTGAGGATAAATTAGGAATTCGTTCTTCAGATACAACAGAATTATATTTTGATGATGTGCACGTGCCTGCAACTCATTTAATTGGTAGTGAAGGTGATGGTTTTAAAATTGCTCTTGGTACTTTAGATGGTGGAAGAATTGGGATTGCAGCTCAAGCACTTGGTATTGCTCAGGCAGCTTTAGATAATTCTATATCATATTCTAAGGATAGAGAGCAATTTGGTAAGTCTATTTCAGCTAATCAAAGTATTCAAAATAAATTAGCTAATATGGCAATTGAAATTGAATCAGCTCGATTATTAGTTCAAAAGGCAGCATGGTTAAAGGATTCAGGAATTGATTTTGGATATGCTGCTTCCATGGCTAAGGTATATGCATCAGAAGTTGCCATGCGAGCCTCAACTGAGTGTGTACAAATACATGGTGGTTATGGTTATATTAAGGAAACGGGTGTTGAGCGCTTGATGCGAGATGCAAAAATTACTCAAATTTATGAGGGAACATCAGAGATTCAAAGATTAGTGATTGCCCGTCACCTATTGAAGTAAAGTTTTTTATTATATGGATAAAGAAAAGAAAAGAATAGCAAGGTATATTTGTTTACAAGCGATTTACGCATATGAAGTTTCAGAAGATCCCCATGCTTTTGATAATAATAATGCTATGTTTACAAAACATTTTCAAGATGATTTAGTAGATTTTTTTGGGGAATTATCAGATTCTCAAATAGCTTATTCAAAAAGATTATATGAACATTCTATAGCTAATAAAAGTTTTGTTGATCAGCTGATAACAGATAGACTTAATAATTGGGATATATCTAGATTAGCCATTATTGATAAAATTATTTTAAGAATGTCTGTTTCTGAAATGTTTTTTATTAATGATGTTCCCCCAAAGGTATCAATTACAGAAGGTGTTGAAATAGCAAAAGTATTTAGCACAAAAGATAGTAGTAGTTTTGTTAATGGTATTCTAGATGCAGTCTATAATGAAGTATACATGAAAGATAAAAAAATCAATAAAGAATAATGTCTATTTTATCAAAAGTTATAAAAACAGTTTTTGGGAGTAAATCTGATAAGGATTTAAAAACATTACAGCCATATATAGAAGAGATTAATAATCATTATGAAAATCTTTCTAATTTATCAGATGAAGAAGTAAAAACAAAATTTATAAATCTAAAAACCAATTTCCACGATTTGATTAATCAGAGTAAAATTGATTTCAAAAATGAAAATATAGATGATGGATTAATTGATGATAAGCTTTATGCCTTAGAAAAAGAATATTTAGATAATCATATGGTAGAAGTGTTTGCTATAGTTAAAGACGTTTCAAGAAGATTATGCCATAAAAAATATACGGTAATGAATCAAGAAGTTGAATGGAATATGATTCCTTACGATGTCCAATTAATAGGTGGTATTGTATTACATCAAGGTAAAATTGCAGAGATGAAAACAGGAGAGGGTAAGACACTGGTCTCCACTCTTGCTATAGTCTTAAATGCCTTAACAGGTAGAGGTTTACATGTTATTACTGTTAATGATTATTTAGCTGAGAGAGATAGTCAGTGGATGGGAATTTTATATCAATTTTTAGGTTTATCTGTAGGTTGTATTTTAAATCAAATGGATTTTCAGAAACGTAAGGAAATGTACGCTTGTGATATAACATATGGGACTAATAGTCAATTTGGTTTTGATTATTTGAGGGATAATATGGCAAGTAGTGCAGATAATCAAGTTCAGCGAGGCCATGCATATGCTATTGTAGATGAAGTAGATTCTGTATTAATTGATGAGGCAAGAACTCCTCTTATTATATCTGGCCAGATTGAATCGCAAAGAGATGAACAATATACAGAGTGGAAATCTCTAATTGAAAATTTAATTAAGAAACAGCGTAATCATCTTAATTCACTATTATCTGACGTTGATGATTTATTAGATAAGGATAAGAAACAAGCAGGTAAAATCATGTTACTTGCACAACGTGGTGCTCCTAAACTTAAAAAATTATTAAAATTATATCAGCAACAAGGCATCAAGCAATTGATAGGTCAAGTTGAGAGTGAGTATATAAGAGAGAAAAATCTGCATGAGCTTGATGAAGAGCTTTATTTTTCTATTGATGAAAAATCAAATATTATAGATTTATCTGATAGAGGAAGAGAATTTTTATCTCCTAATAATCCAGAAAATTTTATTATTCCAGATTTAGGAGAATCTTTTCATAATATAGAAAACAAATTTTCAGATTCTAAAAATATAGCTTTGGAAAAAGAGAAAATTCAAGCTTTGCATTCTGAGCGTAGTGAAAGAATTCACGCTATTAATCAATTATTAAGAGCATATTCTCTATTTGAAAAAGATATAGAATATATTGTGCAAGATGGAAAGGTGCTAATTGTAGATCAGCATACAGGAAGAGTAATGCATGGAAGACAGTTTTCTGATGGCATGCATCAGGCTATAGAGGCAAAAGAAAGTGTTGCTATACAAAGAGAAACACAAACAGTCGCAACTATCACTATTCAGAATTATTTTCGCATGTATGAAAAACTATCAGGTATGACAGGCACAGCCTTAACAGAGTCTGCAGAATTTATGCAAATTTATAAGTTAGATGTTGTAGAAATTCCAACAAATAGACCAATTCAAAGGATGGACCATGAAGATTTAATTTATAAAACAAAAAAAGAAAAATATAAAGCTATCATAGATAAAGTAAGCGAATTGTATAATAGTGGCCAGCCTGTCCTTGTTGGGACAACATCTGTTGAAGAATCTGAAGTTTTAGCTAAGATGTTGAAAACTACAAAGTTGCCACATAATGTTTTAAATGCAAAGCAACATCAAAGAGAAGCAGAAATAATTACTAGGGCAGGACTTAAAAATTCAATAACGATATCAACCAATATGGCAGGTAGAGGTACAGATATTAAGTTAGGAGAAGGAGTATTAGATTTAGGGGGCTTGTTTATTTTAGGAACGGGTCGTCATGAATCTAGAAGGATAGATTTGCAGTTAAGGGGTCGTGCTGGTAGACAGGGGGACAAAGGTGACTCAGAATTTTATTTAAGTTTAGAAGATAATCTTATGCGCTTATTTGGCTCTGATAGAATTTCAAAAGTAATGGATACGCTAGGGATTCAAGAAGGAGAAGTTATTACTCATTCAATGATTACAAAGTCTATTGAAAGAGCTCAAAAAAAGATAGAAGCTATGAATTTTTCTTCTAGAAAAAATATTATAGAGTATGATGATGTTATGAATTATCAGAGAGAAGTTGTATATAACAGAAGGAATTTTTCTTTACATGAAAAAAATATCTCTATTGAACTTAATAATATTATTGAAGAATATGTTGATGATATTATTGAAGATTGTTGTTCCGATAATAATAATGATAATTGGAATTTTGAATCCTTGAAGTCTGAAGTTCTGAATACATTTTCTCTAGATTTAAAAGATATTAGTAATTATAATAATAAATCAATATTAAGAGATGCTATTATAAGTGGTACCTCGCAAATTATTTCCTTTAAAAAGGACAATATTGATGAAGGGTTATTTGATCATTTCCAGAGATTCATTATATTGAAAACTATTGATAAAGAATGGCAAGACCACTTGTATATGATGGATCAATTAAGGGAAGGTATTGGATTAAGAGCTTATGGCCAAAAAAATCCTTTAGTTGAATATAAGCATGAAGGTTTTGCGATGTTTGAATCAATGATGAAAAGTACTAATACTGAAACTTTGAAACGTATATTTAGAACAGATATATCAAGTCTTAGTCAATCAACTCCAATGACTCACAGAGCGCAACCTAAAAATATACAAACAAAAAGCAACTCCAATGTTTTGGCTAATATAAATAGGCCTAACCAGCAAAGCTCGTCAACGCCTCCTCCTTTTCTAGGTAATCCTAGCAGTACAAGGTTACCAAATCAAAAAAGAGAGCCTATCATTTCAGATAAAAAAATAGGCAGAAATGATAAGGTGACAATAAAGCGAGGTTCTGATACTAAAACGATTAAATATAAAAAAGCGGAACAATTTATTAATGATGGTTGGCAAATCATTGATTAATAGTTAAATATTACGCTACAAAAAAAACTTCTGTATTTTAACAGAATTTTATGTAAATTCCCCTTCTCTCTAATGACATGTTGTAACAAATTGACACAAATTTTTGTTATGAATATAATAGGGGAGAGACAAACTTTAGTGTGTGATAAAAGATTTATGTAAATTGAAAAGAAAGGGTATAAATAATGTTTAACCAAAAATATACAATGTTCTTCAGAGCATTAATTTCATTTTTATTATTAAGTAGTTTCATGTTTGCTGATCCAACAGATGGATGTGAACTTGATACAAATCAATTGTTTTTAACATCTTCCGGTGATGTCTTATATAATTCATCAGAAGATATTGGAGGATTCCAATTTACGGTAGATGGTGCTAGCGTTACTGGTGCTTCTGGTGGTGCTGCGGCTGATGCAGGATTTACTGTTTCGGCAGGAGGCTCAACAGTACTTGGTTTCTCCTTTACAGGTGCTTCAATACCTGCTGGTTGTGGAACGCTGACAAACTTAGCTGGTTCAGAATCTGCTACAGGTTTATCTGGAATAGTAATTTCTGACCCTTCAGCAAATTCAATTCCATTTACGTATTGGTCTGGTTCTGTAGACCCAACTTGTGATGATGGTGAGCAAAATGGAGATGAAACAGGAGTAGATTGTGGAGGTTCTTGTGATTCATGTGATGATGGTGGAATGGTTGAGACAGGATGTGATTTACCAACTAATAATTTATATTTAATGGGTGGAGATGTTTTATATAACTCTGAATCAGATATAGCTGGTTTTCAATTTACGGTAGATGGAACAACCGCAAGTGGTGCAAGTGGTGGTGATGCTGCTGCAGCAGGATTTACGGTATCTACGGGTGGTTCAACTGTATTGGGTTTTTCATTTACAGGAGCGACTATACCTTCAGGTTGTGGTACATTAACAGCTTTAACTCTTGATGGGGCTGCTACAGGTTTAAGTGGCATTGTAGTATCTGATGCTTCTGGTAGTGCTTTAAGTTTTGAATATTATGCAGGGCCTACTATGGGTTGTATGGATATGGGTGCATGTAATTATAATCCAGATGCTCAGTTAGATGATGGTTCTTGTGAATATGCAGAAGAAAATTATGATTGTAATGGTGATTGTACTGCTGATATTGACTGTGCTGGTATATGTGGTGGTCCTTCTTCATTAGATGATTGTGGTGTTTGTGATGGCCCAGGAGCTGTTTATGAATGCGGCTGCTCTGATATTGCTGATGGTGCATGTGACTGTGATGGTAACGTTTTAGACTGTAATGATGAGTGCGGCGGTTCGGCTATGCTAGATGAA
>MDTC01157376.1_pt1 | contig 10693 bp, 8 predicted proteins | sample 811181 | NCBI WGS metagenome assembly MDTC01 (sample SAMN05326644, study PRJNA326480) | marine metagenome | isolation source: seawater | place: Pacific Ocean: North | collected 2011 | reverse complement strand
CAACATCTGCTGCAATTGAAGCTGCTGCTTCAAAAGCTGCCAAAGAGGCGCGTTCAGAAGCGAAACGTAAAAAAGAAGAAGAAGAAGCAAGAAAAGTTGCCGAAGCCCAGGCTGCGGAAGAAGCTGAGTTGGATGCTGCTGCTAGCGCTGCTGCGGAAGAAGCCAAAAGAAAGATGGCTGCTGAACTAGGATTAGAGATTGATGATCCTGAAGTTGAAGAAGCCGTTAGTGAAGAAACCACTACTGCAGACGAAGCTGAAGAGGTCGTAGCAAAAGAGTTACTTGGATGGAATATTGGGGCTGCTGCTAGCGTAGGATTAATTAAAGGAGAAAGCTTTTCTGGTGGACTTCCTACTGGCGGAACAATTGTAATTACAACACCATACGGATTTAAGCTAGGGCCATTTGACTACACTGTTTCTCTTGGACTTGGAGGTTATTCTGCAAGTGCAGAGGAACCTGATGGCTCAGTGACAGATTTCAATCCTTCCTTTTTAGGACTTGGAGGAAACCTAACAATTGCAGAATTCGTTTTTGCTGAAGGGCATGCGGGTACTGTTGGTGATGGATTTGGACTCAGAGTTTTTGCTGGAGTTACTCTAGAGAGACTTATGAAAAATAGTTTAAATCTGCCTGTAAATTTATTAGTTGGTAGTGAAGCCTTTTACAGTACAGACATGGCCGGAGTTGGGAATCCATCTGGGTGGGCCGCGCTGGGTGTTAGATTAGACTATAGTTTCTAATTATATACATAAACCTTAACTGAAGTATAAAAAAGGCGACTTGTACAAGTCGCCTTTTTTTTATTATGAATAAATATTCAATTCTAATACCAGTACATAATGAAGTGAATTATCTTCCTAATTTATTAAGTGCTTTAAAGAGATATAGTAATAAAGGACATGAAATAATTATAATAGATGATGGTAGCAATGATGGTAGTGCCCATATTCTTAAGAGTGCAAATATGATTAATTTGATAACTATTTTAAAAAATAAAGGTAAAGGTTATGCACTAAAAAGAGGGTTAGAGAACGCCAAGAATAATAAAATATTAGTATATGATGGCGATTTGGAAATTAATCCATCAGATATTTCTAATTTAATGATTCTTGATAAAAAAAATAGTATACGATATGTCATGGGTTACAGATTTAAATCACTTAACCCTTTTAAGTCAAATTTTGATTGGGGTAATTTTATGTTTACAGCTTTTTTTAATATTCTTTTTAAATCGAACCATAAAGACATACTTTGCTGTGCAAAAGCATTTTATGCTGATAGTATTAAAAATTATAAGATTAATTCAAAAGGTTTTGATATAGACGTAGAACTAGCATCTCTACTTACAATTCTGAATAAAAGAAGTCAATTTTCAGAGGTATCTCTCAGTTATAATAGAAGATCAATAAAGGATGGTAAAAAACTAAAAGTTTCTGATGGATGGAAAATTCTATCAAGAATTATTAAAATGAAAAGTTATCTATAGTCATTTTTTAAATAAATGAGAGATTGGAATAACTAATCTGAAATCAAATACTTTTATATTTTGATAAGTTTGAAAAGTAGTTGATATTGAATATTTTTTTTTCAAGAGGTAAATAATTTTAGATTTTATATAATAATTCTCTTCAACTTTACCACTTGGAAATTTTCCTTTTAAGTAATCTGCATAAGAATCAAATATTCTTTCAGTTATTGTTTCTTCTCCACTTTGATGAATTCCTGTAGATATTGATACTATTAAATTATTATCATTAAAATAATTCGCTCCAATACAGAAATCTTGGCCGTCACTTCCTCTATACCAGCCCAAAGGTCTCCCATTCTGAACAAAGTTATTCATGCCAAAACCATGACGAAAAGTAGGAGTTCCGACATAAACTAATGAACCATACAAAGTAAATAGATGATTGATAGATGATACTGGAGTATATGAAAATCTATATGAAAATGCTCTCCCCGATTCTTTCCCTATTTCAATATTTGGATCAATTACCAATTCATCATATAAGTAATTAATTGAAACCCTAAAATGCTTTGTTAATAAGTAATCTATATGCATCTGCCAAACTGCATTTGAGTTGCTATTGCCAATAATATTTAATCTATTATTTAATTCTACTTCAAGATGTGAAGATATTGGATTTAAATAACCTATATCGATTGATCTATTTTCACCAGAGTATATGATGGTTTCAGAAAAACCAATAACTAGTGATTTTTTATTAGTCCACTCAAATCCTCTTGCAGTAATGAAGCGATTAATATTCCCTTCAACATTTTCAAGAAATCCATGGATATATCTAAACCGTATCTTTCTGTGGTTAAATCCTAATAAGAAGTAGTCATAATTATGACTATTTTCACTCAAAGCAAGTTGAATATTATTTCCTGCCCCCCAACTTTCTCTTCCTTTACCAAATTGGAAAATAAGCCAATCATTTTCAAATCCTACCCCAGAAAGATTTCCATATGTATCAGAAAATTTAGATTCAGTATTTAATTGATTACTCTCAGATAAATTATTTTGAACTACTGGATATAGATATGCATAGAAGTAATTCATATATTTAAGTCGTGCAAATCCATTCAAAGCATAAGAATTATTTTTAAAAGTAGAGCCCAATTTTATGTCTGCTAAGTTAGGAAATTTAAATTTCTGTTTAGAATTTGATTCGTATCTGATAGGGCCAAAAACTGTCAAAGACTCCCAATCTCTACCAACATCATAAAGTAACTTTTTAGATTGGTATAAGAATTGATTTTTTGGTATAGATTGAGCAATAATTAAACTTGACGGTAAAAAAACAATTAATATAATAAGTATACGATTCATTAAAAATGATGAATACCATAAGTTCGAAGTCAACTTAGTAATAGATTATATCTAGTGTTTCGATTTACCTAACTTTCATAAATCTTATATTTATGCTTCGGCTTTATTGATACGACTAGGCAAATTATCAATAGATTCTTGAGGAGGTTCAAAAAACCTTGAGGAATAGGTAGGTATAATCTGGCCTAATAATAATTGAATTTTCCTGCTATCTAAAATTTCTGCTGAATTAATTAGTTCTTTTATATTTACTTTAAAGATTTCCCAAGGCATATGAGATATTTTATCTTTAAGTATCATTATCTTCTTGTGTGAAGTACTTACTTTTTGTTCGTTTAATAGTTGAAGTTCCTCGTAAAGTTTTTCTCCAGGTCTTAAACCAGTAAAAACAATTGGAATATCTACTCCTGGTTCAAAACCAGACAAGCGAATTAAATCCTTCGCCAATTGAACTATGCGAATAGGTTTGCCCATCTCCAACAAGAATATTTCACCATCACGTCCTAAAGCACCGCATTGTATAATTAATTGTGAAGCCTCTTGTATAGACATAAAATATCTTGTCATTTCAGGATGCGTAATCGTTAAGGGGCCACCTTCATTGATTTGCTTTTGAAATGTTGGTATTGCACTACCTGAGCTTCCTAAAACATTACCAAATCGAACTGCCATAAATGTGGTATTTGAAGTAGCATTAAATGATTGTATCAATTTTTCTGCAGCTCTTTTCGTTGCTCCCATAATATTAACAGGATTTACAGCTTTATCTGTTGAAACTAAAACAAATTTTTCAACTGAATACCTATCTGATAACTCTACTATATTTAATGTACCTCTTATATTTGTTTTTACAGCTGTCCATGGGTGTAATTCTTGGATAGGAACGTGCTTGTATGCTGCAGCATGGAAAACTATGTGTGGTCGATTTTCAGAAAATACTTTATCACATTCATGTTTGGCATCTACAGAGGCTAAAACAGTCTTTAAAATCGTCTTGGATCGTAATTTGCTGAAGAATTGGTCTAATTTGTAAATACTTTCTTCATTTGTATCTAAACATATAATCTCTGCAGGTTCAAAAGATAAACATTGTTTAACAAGTTCTGAGCCAATGGAACCTCCAGCTCCAGTAATTAGAACTCGCCTACCTTTAAGAGTATCCTCAATAGAATTCATATCAAGTTTTATTTCTTCTCGACCTAAGAGATCTGAATAGGAGACATCACGAATTGCAGCCATTGAAATCTCACCATCAATGATTTCATTAATTGCAGGAACAGTTTTGTATCTTTTTCCTGTTTGTTTACATATATCTACAATTCGTCTTATCTGATCACCTGTTGCACTTGGTGCAGTAATTAGTAGTTCGTCATACTTGATCTTTAAATCTGGTAACTCATTAATACTACAAAATATTTGCTTACCGTGAAGAAGAGCGCCATGCTTTTCTATACTATCATCGACAAAACCAGCGATTGAATATTGGTTTCGTGATGTGGTCATAATCTCTCTAGCAATCTTTTCACCTGTCTTACCTGCACCAATAAGTAATAATATTTTTCTAGGTTTTGGGTTTTTTAGCATAGAATCTTGATGATAATGAGTGTAATAAACTCTTACACTTAATCTTATGGAAACCGTAAAGAGTGCATTTAAAATAAAATAAATTAATAAAACAGATCTAGGATAACCATCCGAACCATTAAATATAAAAACAAAAATGACTGATATAGCAGAAACTGTAGTTACTGAAGCCAATATTGCATATAAATCAAATAGACTAGTATAACGCCAAATCCGTGCATATAGATCGGTTAAATAAAACACAATGATTTGAAATAAAACAAACCACGGTACCCAACCATAAAATATGCTTAAGAAATGATTGGGAATGGAAAAATCAAATCGAATAAGGAAGGCAAAATACAGAGTCACTGCTGAAGCTAAAGCATCAAGCATTATGAGGTACAAATTTCTTCTCTTCATATTTCTTTTATTCGTGTTAGATAAAATCTAATAAAACAACACTTACCTTAATCTTTAAATCAATAGAATGATTATTATTACACCCATTAATTACTGTCATTGTTATGGAACTTTGGTAATATTAAAATCATATCATCACTGTCCATATATACTCTTACGCAATTTAATATTATTCACAATGAAATTCTAATTATTATATAATTTAAAGTGTCTTGGAATTTCACCTTCAAAGATATTCTTTTAAAAAGCAGCAATGACATATGACAATATATAAAAAAAGCTCCTCGCGGAGCTTTAAATTAAAAGTATAATGATTTTTTTTACTTAGTTAGAGACTCCTTCCATTTTAAGAACCTTTAAAACAGTCATAAATAAAATTTTAACATTTAGATTTAATGATTTATTATTTAAATAATATTCATCCATTTTCACTTTATCCGCAATACTAAGTTCATCTCGCCCATTAATTTGAGCCCAACCCGTTATACCAGGCATTAACAAATGGATATCTACCTGAGTCCGTAGTGAAATCAAATCATCTTGATTATACAATGCAGGTCGCGGACCAATAAATATCATATCTCCCTTTAAAATGTTTATCAATTGAGGTAATTCATCTAAGCTTAACTTTCTTAAAAATGGACCGATAGATGTATAGAGGGAACTACCATCAACAACCAAATGGGATGGAATATTAGGTGAGTTTTTCTTCATAGTTCTAAATTTGTATATCCAAAAGTGCTTGTTTTTTATTCCCACTCTTTTTTGTCTAAATAAGACTGGGAATCCGCTATCTAAAACAATAGCAATAGATACTATAAAAAGAATTGGAGAAATAAAAATAAGTATTAGAATACTAATGATTTTTGACATTATACTTTTAATAAGAACTAGCTACGAATAAAATATTATTCATCATGACAATTTTTAGTTAGTGAGAAATCATTAAGCGTAAAAGGAAAATCTATATAACTCCTAATTTTATCTGAAGGATATATATTGTTCGAGATAAGCTTCGTTGCATTTTCTTTTATGAAAATATTATTTATCATGTTACCTATTTTGTAAAGTCCTTTTATTAAAATTAATGGTATCCAAACAATCCATTTTACATTCTGCATTTGTAAAAGATGATTATATGAGTATGAAATATTATCTGAAATATTATAGTCACTTGCCGGGATTTTATTTTCCAAGATACCCTCTACTGCTAAACCAATATTTTCCAAATTACATAAAGAAAGAAATTTTGTACCGTCCCCTATCTTATAAAAAAAATTACCAACTTTTGTCCGGCGATTAATATTTAATTGAAAATCAGGCGAATAGACTGGCGCAAACCTAAGAATCCATGATCGTTCTTTAAAATTTTCTATTAAATACTCTTCTGCTTCTAATTTAGTTATTGCATATGGGCTAAAAGGATCTTTGAATGAATCTTCAGGATAGACATCTTGATTTATTTTTTCCCCATATATTGAAATGGTACTTGCAAAAATAATCTTGCTTGGAAGTTTACCTTGTGATTCCAATGCAAATAAAAGATTTTCCAATGTTTGTTTATTAACACGACGAAACTCGTCTAATTCTTTTCCTTTTCCCTTTTTATGGGCTAACCCTACTAAAAAAATAAGTGCATCAAATTTCAATGATTGTTCTGAAAAAAAGTTCACATCCTCTTTTTGAGTAAGGTCTAGGAAATGAAATTTTCTTTTAACGGACCTTTTACTATTCCCTAGAGCCATTATCGAATAATCTTGATTAAACCTATTATATAAAAACGAGCCTATAAAGCCACTGGCACCCGATATTAATATATTTTTATTATCTAAATTATTAACTATTTATATGCCTGCTGTTTTTTCATTTTATAAAAAATATTTTCTATCTTATCCATTAACATACTTCTATCAAATTCTTTTTTATAATGAGTTAATGCGTTTTGCCCTAGCATGTCTAGCTTATGTTTATCCAATAAACTTAGTATCTCAATATTCTTTGCAAGTTCTATAGGACTTTCTGATGGACAAGAAATACCTGCATTTGCATCATTAATCACTTTTGCAGCTTCACCGTCAATCATTGCTACGACTGGTTTTGCACATGCTAAATAAGTTTGCACTTTTGCTGGTATTGTGATAGAAAAGATGTAATCCTTTTTTAATGAAAAAAGCAAGCAATCTGCTTGAGAGTAAAATGCTGGCATCATTTCTATTGGATGACTACCCATTAAATGGAATTTCTCCTCGAGATTGTATTCATTTATTTTAGATTTTACCCAATTTTCTTTACGTCCACTACCTAAGATAACCCATTGAATATTTTCATTATTTTTTAAAAGCTTTGCAGCTTCAATTATCGAAGGAAAATCCTGAGCTTCTCCAATATTTCCTGCAAACATAACTTTGAAACTATTCTTTGGAATTGAATCCAAAAGATATCTATCATACTTAATCGGCTTAAAAATTGATTCTGCCCACTGTGGGAAAAAGACTATTTTATTTTTATTAACCCCTTTTTTTGTTATGGAACTAATAAATCCCTTTGAAGGAACTAAAATTTTATCAGAATGTTTATAAATAAATTTTACTATAGGATTTATTAATTTAGAAATAAAACCTATTTTTAAGTTTCCTGCAGAAACAACACTCTCTGGCCATAAATCAAGCACCCAAAAGCAAATTGGTATATTTTTAATCTTTTTTATAAATATTGCTGGAAGACACACCGTAATCGGAGATGGTTCAAATACAAAAATAATATCAAATTTTTTTTTTAATAAAAAAAAGGAAGTGAATATACTCCCTGCAATAAATGAAATATAATTCAATGCGAGCCTTATAGGAGATCCTGAACCGCGGGGAATTAATGGGGAACGAAATATCTCTATTCCTCCATAAAATTCTCTATTATTTTTAAAGACTCCATAGCCTTCATAATAATAGCCTTTGGGATAGTTTGGGATACCTGTTAAAACAGTAACCTTATGACCTCTACTATGAAATTCTTTAGCAAGATCATTAATTCTAAAAAGTTCTGGATAGAAATATTGTGAGACAATTAAGATATGCATTGAAAAACCTGTATATCTATTTACGCCAAGTTATGCGGTTTATGTAATCCGTATAACTTAAAATAATACGCAATACCTTTTCAGAAACATTTGGAACATTATAATCAGAAACCATTTTTAAAGTTCTTTTTTGCCCACGTTGTTGAGATTCTAATACAGTCAAGCCTTGAAATATACGACTAACTTCTAATCCTGTCATGATAACAGAAGCTTCCTCCATGCCTTCAGGCCTTTCATGAGCTTCTCGTATATTTAATGCTGGAAAATTTAATATTGAAGATTCTTCAGTAATAGTTCCACTATCAGATAACACAGTATAAGAGTTTTTTTGCAAATTAACATAATCAAAAAAGCCAAGTGGTTTTAAAAGTTCAACTCTATCATGAAAGTTAATATTTAAGGCATCTATTTTTTTCCTTGTCCTAGGGTGTGTTGAAACCATAATTCTCTTATCAAAATGCTGAGCAAGTTCATTCAAAACTTTCACTAGCTTTCTAAAGTTAATTTCAGAGTCAATATTTTCTTCTCTATGCGCACTAACTACAAAATAATCATAAGGAGATAACCCCAGTTCATCTAATATTAAAGAATTATCAATATTCTCAAGATAGTGGTGAAGCACTTCATACATTGGACTACCTGTCTTAATAATTTTATCAGCAGAAATACCCTCGCGCAGTAAATATTCACGTGCAATATCACTGTATGTTAAGTTTATATCAGAAATATGGTCTACAATTTTTCTATTTGTTTCTTCAGGGACACGTTGGTCAAAACATCTATTCCCAGCTTCCATATGGAAAATAGGTATATGACGACGCTTAGCTGGTATTACTGATAAAGAACTATTTGTATCACCTAAAACTAAGATAGCATCTGGTTTTATTTTCTCAAAAATAGGATCAATTTTACTAATAGTATTTCCAATTGTTTCTGCTGCATTTTCTGCTGCTGCGTTTAAAAAATAATCTGGTTTCTTTAATTTTAAATCAGAAAAAAATATTTCATTCAGTTCATAATCGTAATTTTGACCCGTATGTATCAATTTATGATCAACAATATTATTCAATTTTGAAATTATTCTGGAAAGACGAATAATCTCGGGACGAGTCCCAACAACAGTTGCTACTTTTAAGTTTGAGCTCATAAGCTAGACCTCCTCAAAAAATGTATCTGGATTATTTGATTCAAATTTTTCATTAATCCAAAATATAGTATAAAGTTCATTATCACCAATATTGGTAATATTGTGCGTGTGCCAAATGGGCATGTCAACAAATGATGGACGATCCCCATCAAGATAAAAGATTTGCTTCATACTTGAACCAATCCTCCTCAATTCTATTCTAGCATTTCCTTTTATGACAGCAAAGCGTTCCGCTTTACGAGTATGGAAGTGATTGCCCCGGGTAATTCCTGGTACCGTTGTAGAAAAAGAAACTTGACCACCGCTATTTAATTTTACAGTTTCAACAAAGGTACCCCTATCGTCAGAATACTTTTCTAAAAAAAATGGGAACCATTTAGAATGTTCAATATAACAAACAAAAGTGTTAAAAAGATTTCTCGTAAAATTATCATCTAGGTTTGGAAAAATTCCCTTCCCAAGGTATTCTAGTTTGAAATTTTGAAGGACCTTCAATAATGCTGTTACTTTGATTTTCTTTGTATATGGAACTAATTTCTTTTTTATGCTTCCTCCTTTTGTTTTGTCTTGAACAATTATAGAATTAATAAATTCTGATACTAGTTCCCCTACATAAATCAACTTTAGATCAGAATCAACATCCAGAATAGGCTTTTCACCATGGGTTATTTGATGGCAAAACGTTGCCACTACTGAATTATAAAATGGTTTTCCAAATGGTCCATATACATTGGGTATAACTAATCCAGTGAAAGAAGCCTCATTATTTCTCGCCCACTTCTCAAATAATATTCTCCCTTCTAATTTTGATTGTCCATAATGATTATCCTTTTCTTCCTGGATAGAAGAGGCAAATAATATATGAGGGGTTGAATTTGTATCTTCAAACGCTTGAATCAATTGATTTACGAGATTAAGGTTAGTCTGGTAAATCACAAGTGATTCATTATGCCGATTCATTGCTGCTAAATGAATGATTACATCACATTTTTGAACAAAGTTATTTAATTTTTCCTTTTCTAAGAAATATTTATTTTTAAACTGAATAAGTTTGTATTTCTCAGGTGTTAGGGCAAGCGTGTTATACAAATGAGTACCAATGAAACCTCTCTGCCCAGTAATTCCAATATTTAGCATATATCTTTTCTTATAATTTCTAATTTCATTAACAATGCTTTGGTTTCATCTAGATTGAGCCTCTTAGTATTATGAGAATGGTATTCCTCAATATTAGCCACACTAGTATCTCCATCCGTAAAATATTGGTCATAGTTTAAATCGCGATTATCAGCAGGAATTCTATAATATTCGCCAAGATCTTCAGCATTAATCATATCCTCCCGATTAACCAATGTTTCATACGTTTTTTCACCATGCCTTACTCCTATAACTCTGATTTCGTTATCAGCATCATATAATTCGAGTAATGCCCTCGCAAGAGTTTGAATAGTAGTCGCAGGAGCCTTTTGTACAAAAATATCGCCAGGTTTCCCATTGTCAAATGCATAAAGAACAAGGTCTACGGCGTCATCCAATGTCATCATAAATCTGGTCATTTCAGAATCAGTGATAGTAATTGGTTTTTTTGTTTTTATTTGTTCAATAAATAGAGGTATTACGGAACCACGGGATGCCATAACATTTCCGT
>MDTC01136218.1_pt1 | contig 10693 bp, 11 predicted proteins | sample 811181 | NCBI WGS metagenome assembly MDTC01 (sample SAMN05326644, study PRJNA326480) | marine metagenome | isolation source: seawater | place: Pacific Ocean: North | collected 2011 | reverse complement strand
CTGGGTCAGCGTCCACTTAATGTCCCTGGGCATCATTGCCGCAGTTTGGTACTTTGGTCTCAGGCATGCGAGATACCCGCTGGTGGTGCTGCGACTAAGCAGAGTTAGGCGGCCCAGAAAGCAGACGGTGTGGATGATGCTGGGGGTTTTGGCTGCCAGCTTGGTTGCCACGTCGATCTATGCTGGGATCGTCGATTCCCTTGGCTGGGATATCCTGACCCCTCCCGATGTCGAGTCGGACATCATCTTCGACGGCCCAGCTATACTGTTGACCTTTCAGGCGCTGGCTTTTATCACGCCGCTTAGTGAAGAGATATTCTTCCGTGGGTTCATCTTCAGAGGTCTGCTACCCAAGATGGGACCTTGGATGGCGATCGTGGTCAGCGCGTTGGTGTTCAGCGTATTCCACCTCAACTTTGGGGTGATGATCCCCATCTTCATCACCGGTTTCCTCTTGGCGTGGCTGTACTGGCGCACCGGCTCCTTGTGGGCGTCCATCGGAGCGCATGCTGGACAGAACGCGTTGGCCATCGGCTTGCAGGCCCTAAGCACCTGATTCAAAGCCCTGCGCCTTTCTCAGACAACAACCCTCGCAAAGCCCCAGGGGTAGACACGATTCTTGTAGTGCGTTAAATTTGCCTAAACTAGATACCCCGTTTTTGTAGCTTGGGTCGGGAGGACTTTAGGTCCCAGGTATGGGCGAATCACGAATCAGGCGTATGTTTGAGAAGGTCCGGGAGCAGAAGCGTCCCGGACTAATTGTTTTTTTGACGGCCGGTTTTCCAGACATGGAAGCGACCATGGAGTTGGTCCCAGCGCTGGTAGCTGCAGGCGCCGACGCCGTTGAGTTGGGCGTGCCCTTCAGCGACCCCCTTGCTGAAGGGCCGGTGATTCAAGAGTCCAGCTTCAAGGCCCTTCAAAATGGAATCAGCCTGGAAGACTGCTTGAACGTCGCTGAGGCCCTGCGCGACAAGGTCCCCGATACCCCGCTGATCCTGATGGGTTATTACAACCCCATCCACACCTATGGTCTGGTCCCGTTTGCCCAGCGTTGCCATCAGGCGGGCGTTGATGGACTGATCACAGTGGACCTGCCAGGTTTTGAGGCTGATCCGCTGATAGAAGAATGCCAGTCCCACGATATTTCCATGATTCCGCTGCTGGCCCCCACAAGCACCGATGAGAGTATCAAGGCGTCTTGTTCCGGAGCCAGCGGTTTCATCTACTGCATCAGCGTGACCGGAGTGACCGGAGCCCGCGAGCAGGTCTCGGGACGGAGCTTCGAGTTGTTGGGCCGGGTCAAAGCCAACACGGATCTTCCCCTGGCAGTTGGATTTGGGATATCCAACCGCACCCATGTGGAAGAGGTGGGAAACACAGCGGACGCCGCAGTGGTGGGCAGCGCCCTGATCAGAGTGATGCTGGAATCGCCCAGAGAAGAACTGGTCGAGCGGACCAGCCGGTTTGTTGCAGAACTTTCCGGCGTCCCGCTCCCAAATTAAGGAGTCGTCTACTAAATGACAGCATGCCGGGGAATAAGGGGCGCAACGACCGCCGACGCCAATACCGAAGAAGCGATACATGCCGCCACAACCGAATTGGTCCAAGCTCTGATCGATGCCAACGACCTAGAAGAGGACTCTTTAGCCGCGGTTTTCTTTACGATAACCCCTGATTTAGACGCAGCTTTTCCGGCTACGGCCGCCCGTAGACTGGCCTGGGCCAACGCCCCGCTGATGGATATGACCCAGGTGGTTGTCGAGGGTAGCTTGCCCAGTTGTATCAGGATACTTATACTGGTTAACACTGATAAGGAACCAAAGGATCTGGTATACATATATCTCAAGGGGGCGGCGTCGCTGCGCGCGTAGGTTTGCGCGCTCTTCTGTCGTTGTTAATCCTCCCTTGATTATGCTCCTGGGATGATTGTGAAGGAGCCCTGTCGTTTTGACGACAACGGCCTCCTGTAGTGGTGGGGTATTTCGTTCAGGGTCTGTCCCAGTTCCTCCTAACAGCAGATAGACAGACGTACGGGATACGAATAAATCCACGGACCAAAGGTGAGTTCTGAAATGATCGTCGTAATGGCACGGGACGCTTCCAAGGATGATTTGGAAGCCATCCGCGAACGGATTGAATCCAATCAATTGACAGCCCAGATCAACTTGGGAGTTGAACGCACAGTAGTTGGAGTGATGGGGTCCATACCCCCAGACTTCAAAGACCAATTGGAACTGATGAACGGGGTTTCCGAAGTCGTCATGATTTCCAAACCCTATAAACTTGCCAGCAAGGAATTCCATCCCGACGACACCATCATCAAGGTGGGCGACGCCGTGATCGGTGGGGCAAACCCGGTGATCATGGCCGGACCCTGCTCAGTTGAAGACGAAGAGCAGATGATCTCCACGGCCAAAGCCGTAAAGGCCGCTGGCGCCACCGTGATGCGGGGCGGGGCTTTCAAGCCCAGGACCTCGCCATATAGCTTCCGGGGCATGGGGGAAGACGGACTGAAGCTCCTCCAAATGGCCAAGCAGGAAACAGGGCTTCCAATCATCACCGAAGTCATGGCGGTGGAAGATGTAGACACCGTGGCCAAGTACGCAGATATCCTGCAGATCGGCGCGCGGAACATGCAGAACTACAACCTCTTGGATGAGGTTGGCAAACTTGGCAAACCCGTCATGGTCAAGCGCGGACTGGCCGCTTCGTACGAAGAATGGCTGCTAGCAGCGGAATACGTGATGGCTGGGGGAAACCAAGAGGTCATTCTCTGCGAGCGGGGAATCAGAGGCTTTGAGACCTTCACCCGGTTCACGCTGGACGTGGCCGCAGTGCCGGTGATCAAACGGCTCAGCCATCTACCCATAGTCTGTGACCCAAGCCATAGCACCGGTAAATGGTACCTGGTTACTCCGGTAGCCCTGGCTTCAATCGCCGCCGGAGCTCACGGATTGATCATCGAGGTCCACCCGAACCCGGACGTCGCCTTGTGTGACGGACCGCAGTCACTTACATTTGAGAACTTCAACATGTTGATGGAACAGGTCAAAGCGATTGCCTCGGTGAGGAAACAGCCGGTAACCACAGGCTAAGCACCGGCGAAACGTAGGAACGCAAAAGGGGAGGGCGAAAGCCCTCCCCTTTTTTATTGCCGATAGCGACCATCATATGAACGAAAGCGACCATTGTTTCTCGGATCATAAGACCAAATCGCACTATCCCTGCATGGAACTCGGGGTATTATTGGCAAATCGAATAATAATAATATAAATAGATAAGTATTGACAAATGTAATAAACTTGTCTATCATTGAATCCAATTGGCGTACCGTAGAAAGATATGACCCATCAATATCGCCTATCACTATGAAAGGAAATTGATTACTGGTTACCAGACGGAACATCAATATACTGCCAACTAGGTTCACAAGAACAGAAACTTACCGCCGACATCCAAGCTTAAGCTCAGAAATTTAGTCCCGCTAAATTCTCAGCGAGATCCAGAGAAGCGAATACATTGAGAGGAATTGCATGACTGTGGAAATCACCACCCTCGAGCAGCCCATCGACGCGATGTACTTGATTCACAAAGCCCTTCGAGGCGAAGCTGACCGCACGGTCGAGCTTGCCCGCTGCCTCGAAGACGGATGTAGTTTGCAGCCATTTAAGCTGGCGTTTACCGCCTGGGCCACTGCCATCATGTACCACGCCGAAAAAGAGGTTGGTACAGAGATGTCCAAGTCGGTGGAGGAATCCCGCCACGCCGCCTCCCATGACCCCATTGAACGAGTCAAATGGGCTGTCCTTGAAAAAGAGGATGCCGAGTACGCCAGGCTTCTTGACCGCGTGATGGAAGTCATGAGCATTCTGGAAGATGACATCGGCGCCACCAGCATCATCTCCCGCACCAAGCAGCATCTATATGGCCAGGTCATTACCCTCCGTGCCGCCCAGGAGGATCACCTGGAAATCGAAGAAGCAATGGTCATTCCTCTAATCAGAGAAAACCTCTCCACTGACAGCCAGGTCAATGTGGTCGGTGGACTGTTGATCGACCGCGAGGCTGACGACAAACGCTGGGTGCTTGATTGGATTTCCCAAGACCTTACCCCCAATGAGAACAACCTGCTGCTTGAGTTGGAGTCTCGTATCAACCAAGCTCAACCGGTGGCTTAACCAAGTCCAAAACGTTCACCAAGAAACGATAAAGGTGATGAAATGGCTACAGAGAACATAAATAGACTGGAAGACCCCATTGATGTCATGCCCCTGATGCACAAGGCTTTTCGTGCGGTATCTGACCGGACCGAAGAAATGGCCTCCAAGGCAACGACCCTGGAAGACATCGAGGAGCTGAACCAAGCGTTTGGATTTTGGGTCAAGCAGATTCTGTACCACGCCACTGTTGAGGACGAGGTGTTGACCGGTCCTCTAAAGGACGGTCAACCGGTCAGAGACCCGGTCAAAGACAATGAAACAGAGCATGCTGACCTCGCTGGTAAAGCCGGCGAATTGGCTGAGTTCATTGCCAAGGGCCCGGGTGCCGGTCTAGCTGAGAGCGTCCGTGACGCCGCCTTCACCCTGGAAGATGAGCAACACAAAGAACTTGAAAACCGGTTCCATGAGGTGGAGGCCGCTCTCCACCAGGTACTTGGTGACAAGAAGGTAACCGCCCGCACCATACGACACATCCACAGCCGTGTGATGGGTGTTCGCATCCTAGAACTGGACCACTTTGAGAACGAAGAGGCCTTTGTCTGCTCCCTGGTACGTGACGAGATCGACGAAGCCGGACAGCTATACATGGTGCGCCGACTTCTGATCGATGACTCAGCCGAGGATCCCCGCTGGATCATCGATTGGGTCCACTCCGAATTGGATGAGACAGACCAGGCGTTGCTTGAAGATTTGGAAGTTCGATTCCAAGGTGCGGTGGCCCAACCCGCATAAACCGCAATTTAGCCACCTACATGCCTCATAGATACAAAAAGGCCGCGAGTTAGACGCAGCCTTTTTTGTTTGCCTTGTTCCAGACGTTACTTCGTCTGGCCGGATTCTGGTTAGACCAATATGGGCTCGATGTTCTTGCGATATATCTGGAATCGGTGGCGGGTGGTGTCGGCGATGATCACCCGGTTGTTCTGACCCATCTTGACGGCGCAGGGAGCCCAGAGGACTCTCTCCGGAGTGAAATTCCGGATGCCGTTCCTCTGCCGGATCATGTCCGGGTTGGACTTCAGTTTGGCGACACCCATATTTGAGAGATGGCCGTCGCCGGTGAACTCGGTGATGAACCGGCCCTCCGGAGTGAGCACCTGCACCCGGTTGTTTAGCCAGTCGGCGATGTAGATGTCGCCACCCTGGTCAACGCAGACACCCGTGGGGCGGTTGAACTGGCCAACCTGCGCGTCGGAGTGGGTTATCCCGCCCTTGATCACAGCATTGGTGGTGTCTCCGCCGGTGCCAGGTGTCCCAGCAGCGCCAGGAGATCCAAAAGTAGCCAGCCATTTGCCATCGGAGGTGAATGACTGGACCCGATCGTTGCGCCAGTCGGCCACGAAGACATTGTCCTCGGCGTCCAAGCATATGCCCCAGGGCATGTTGAGTTCGCCGTCGGCTGATCCTGCCGAGCCAAACTTACCTAGGAATTTGCCATCCAACGTGAACTTCTGAATGCGGTTGTTGCGGCTGTCCACGATGTACATCGTCTGGTCTTTGCCGATTGATATACCCGCAGGACGGTTCAGTTCCCCATCACCGGAGCCGTGGGTGCCCCAGTGGGAGATATACTCGCCGTCCCGGTCGTACTTGGTGATCCGGTGGAGCCATTCGTCGGTGACGTAGACGTTGGTGTCCTTGTCCAGAGCGATTCCCACCGGCCAGATGAACTGCCCGGGCTCTTCGCCGTAGGAACCAAAGGTGGAGATGTATTCCTCGCCCTCTTCAGTGAGGCTAAAGACCGTCAATCGCGTGCCGTCGGGCCGGTCTTCCCGACCACGGTTCACGATGTAAGCAATCTCGTCCTCAGTCATGGCGAAGTCTATGGGGTATCGAACTCCCGCGCCCATATGTTCGGCGCGAGCTGCGGTGGACTCGTAGGTGTAAGTGCGGTCGTTGATGCCAAGAAATACGCTAGCCATGAATCTACCTTTTACGCATTTGAATGTTTAAGGCGTTGAGTATACCGCAATCAAAGGGGCATACGCTAAGTTCGTCTTCTCCGTTTCCAGGAGTGCCCAGGTGCTTGATTTATTTCCAGTACCAACGAAATTCCGCACCCTACTCACCCGTTCGTCGGTGACGCAGACCAGGCTGAGGCCGTCCACCACAACCAGAGTGTTGGTTCTTTGCTATTCTCTGGCTATAGACCGGCCTTGGCGGCCTCTTCACGCATGAATTTCAGGTATTCATTTGTGGACGTTTGGAGCAGTGTCTGAACGGTGCCGTGGAAGTATTGCACGCCCAGGTCCAGGAACTTTGGAACAAGGTTCTCGGGGCAGCTGCAGCCGGCAAACTTGCCCGCATCACGGATGATCTTGACTCCCCGCTCCATGACCGCCTGGACTTCAGGGTGGGCCTGCTGGCCGACGTAGCCCATGGACTGGGAAAGGTCTCCAGAACCGATGAAATAGACGTCTACGCCGCCGACCTCGACCATCTCCTCTAAGTTGTCGATGGCTTCCACGTCTTCCAGCATCAGGCAGACCAGGGTGTTTTTGTTGGCTTCCACGGCGTAGTCGGCGGTGGAGCCGGAGAACCCGAATCCGGCGGGACGGCTGCGACTGAATATGCCGCGCTGGCCTTCGGGATAGTATTTGCAGGCCTCAACGGCGTTTTGCGCTTCCTCGGCGGTGTTCACGTGGGGAACCTGCACTCCCCACGCGCCGCGGTCAAGGAAGGGGCATATGAACTCCAGTTCGTTGCCGATTGGCCGCACCAGGGGTGCCATGCCAGTTAGCTCAGCGGCCCGGATCATATCCTCAACGTTGGTTACCGTGACGTCTCCGTGCTCGTTATCCAGCAAGATCCAGTCGTAGCCCAGGCTGCCCAGCATCTCAACTATCGTGGCCGATGGGAATGTGAGCATGGTGCCAAAGACTGCTTTGCCGTCGTTTAATTTCTGCTTCAGGGTATTTTCCCGCATCTGATCTCTCCAAAATATTCGTGCCTGATTTTGAACGGAGTATACTACGCGCCACGATGAAATTGCCCGATGCAGCACGCTTGATGAGCGGTGTATTGCCAGGCTGTCGGGGCAAAAACGGTATCAGGAGTGGGACCTCGCAGAACATGGCCGAACCTGACCCACATATGAATGGACCCGAGTCTGAAAACTCAGGCCTGCCCGTAATCCTCTATTTTGTGGCTGACTGGCCCAATCTGATAACACTGACTGGCCTGTGCGGTGGGGTGCTGGCGATCTTCTTTGCCCTGGAACAGAACTATCCGGCGGCGATCATTGCCATGCTCTGGGCCGTTGCCTTTGATTGGTATGACGGGGTAGTTGCCCGTAATCTGGCCGGTAGGAGTGAGGCACACCGATCCATTGGCGCGGCCATGGACTCACTGGTTGATCTGGTCACCTCTGGAGTGGGCCCAGCCATACTATTGTTGAGCGTCACCGATTTCAGCGGCTGGGCTTATCCTGGGGCTTTGGCAATCATCATGGCGGGTGTGCTCCGCCTTTCTTATTTCAATGTCTACGGGGTTGATAGCAGCGGCAAGATAGCCGGACTGACCATTGATAACTCACCGATCGTGGTCTCTTTGGTCTTCTTTCTGGAGAGTTTCATAGACCACAGCGCGTTCGTGTCGATCCTGTACGTCGCAATCGTGGTCATGGCCGCTCTGCACGTGGCGCCCTTCCGTCTACCCAAGGCACCCCAGGTCTTTTACTACATCTTTACGGCGTACGTGGTCGCGGCGACCGTGGGCTACGCAGTGATCTGGGCAACGGATTAGCCGACTCCCTAGGTACGAGAGCTAAGTCTGAAGAAATGGTTTTGCAGCTTGGGCCAGGGGATGCGCAGCAGGGAGAGCGTCCAGGGTAGTGCCCGGAAGCTGATGGGAGAAGTGCCTCGGAGGACGGCCCAGGTGAGCGCCCCAAGTTTCAGGGATTGTTTTGGCAAGAACTTGCGGCGGAGGTCAACCATCTCCTCTGCGATCACCATGCTGGTGTAACCGGAATTACCTCGCACCTGCACGTCTGCTATTCCAGCTTCAAGGAATAGCTTCTCGTAGGCAGAAATACTGCGGTAGATCACCTGGTACTCACCCGTTGGAGTGAACATACCCTTCCTGACTGTGGACTCCCGAAGGACGATGGTCCCCGCCTCGCTCAGCCGCTCTTTCAAGCTGTGTAGCATCTCTAAAACGTCCGAGTCCTTGAGATACATCATCAGACCACCAAGGAAGATGAGGTCGAAGGGCCCGTCTGGTAGGTCTTCCCGTCCATCTCCCTGGTAGACGCGGGCGTTTTGTAGGTGGGCGATTCGCTCCTGAGCCGCTGCCACCATTGGCCCGCTGCGTTCCACACCGACCACCGATTGGAATCGGTTCGCAAATATCTCGACCCAGGCCCCGGCGCCGCAGCCCACATCCAGCACCCGACCCGAATACCCAACGGCCTCCAGCCACGATTGAATAGTGGCAATCTCTTTACTCAACCAGTAGTCAACGGCGGCCGACGGCAGATTGTGTTCATGGGTCATCATGCTCATGGCGGCCGCAGCCTGAGACCCGCCGGTGCCTTCAAAATAGCGCTTTACGGCATCGTCGTCTATTTCTGGCTCGGTGGGTTTTTCACGTTTCGATGTCAACTTAATGGCCTCCAACGGCCTAAATCGCACATGATTTCCGAGTACCTGACTCCAAAGTGGAATTGCATCCCAAGATTACTGGAGTATACTATTCCGCACATCGGGAGACGGTTAACCCGTCTTCGATTATTTCGGTAAGAAATTGGCAACATTGGGCCTGGATTTTCCCAAAAAGTAAATTGCGTCTCTTACCATCACTTGTTATAATGTTAAATATCCTGAACAGTGATACTGCAAGCCGTTATAGATCGTGTTTGCAGGAAGCTCAATTTTTCCACTAAAGTTGGGGGTGCGATCATGTTTCCAGAGGTAAGCCTGGCAACACCCACGCGCGAAGATGTTCAGCGGATGGCTGAATGGCTCAACGATCCGGAAGTCAGTACGGTCTGGTACGGTGTTGGGGACGACGGCAAACCCCTGCACACCACTTATATTCCTGAGACTCTCCTGGCTGGCGGTCCCACGGAATGGGATTACGTGTTCAGCGACGAAAACCGCACGATCTTTTCCGTCTACAACTCCGATGGAGAGCATATCGGAGAAGGTCAACTGTTGATTGAATGGCCCCTGCTAGAGGCCCGAGCCGATCTTCTCATTGGCCGGAAAGACCTCTGGCATCACCACTTCGGCACCAGCGCCCTTATTGGCCTGCTGGACCACGCCTTTGGCCCTCTGGGGCTCCACCGAGTTTGGGTAGATGTCCCAGAATATAACCACCCCGGTCTCCAGATGGTCCAGCACGTTGGATTCGTGGTGGAAGGCCATCTGAGGAAGACCCACCCCAAGAACAATGAGTGGTTTGACTCCACGGTTCTGGGGCTGCTCGCAGACGAATACCCAAGACGCCGCGGCAGACTGATGGAAGCGGCGGCAATCTAGGACTGCGAAACGGTCCGGCCCTTTATGATTAACCCGGTTTAACACCAGACTAATTAGAAAACTCGGAGGGACCAGTAATGCCTGTAATCACCATTAACGGCCCCATTGGGTGCGGATCGGTCACCATCGGCCAGATGGTTGCCGAACAGATGGGACTCAATTTCGTCGACCGCATGATCTTTACTGAGGCGTCACGTATCGTTGGCACTCCAGTTGGTACGCTCATAGCCAAGGAACAACGCGTGGACCGGTTCCGAGACCGGCTCGGTAGATTCGTTCAGACCATGCTGGAACGCTCAGCCATGTCTGGCGTAAGCGGCGAGCCATACTTTGGCCGCGGAATCGAGAACCTCCCACCTGAGACCTATATGGACCTCACCGGAGAGGGCGGCGGCGTGGCTCAAAAACTGGACGACAAGACGTTTATCGATGCCACAACCAAGGTCGTCAAGGACATCCATTCCCAGGGGAACGCGGTAATCATCGGCCGAGGTGCCAACCAGATTCTGGCCGACGCTCCGGACACCTTCCATGTTGGCCTGATCGCCCCCATGAGCGTGCGTGTGGAAACGTTGATCGGGCGTGAGCACTTTGAACGGGAAGAGGCGGAGATCCACGTGGAGGAATTGGAACGGGCCAGAGAGGACTTTGTGCAGAAGTTCTGGAAGGTCCATCCAAACGAACCCGGGCACTATCACATGATGTTGAACATGGGCCGCATGACGCCCAAGGTCGCCTCTGAGGTGATCGCCCACGCGGCGGCTGACCTGACCCCTTGACCTAAAACGTATCTAGGCTGACACTATCAGTTAGGGGAATGGGTACAACCCGTTCCCCTATTTTTATTTCCCCTAGATTACCAGGATATAGATGTTTCCTTTCTCTGACGCCAGCGTCCACCACAGGACATTCCCATACGTAAACTCAGCACTCATCGCCATATGCGTGTTGGTTTTCTTCTATGAGATGTACCTTGGCGGCTTTGGAACACTG
>MDTC01258332.1_pt1 | contig 10694 bp, 9 predicted proteins | sample 811181 | NCBI WGS metagenome assembly MDTC01 (sample SAMN05326644, study PRJNA326480) | marine metagenome | isolation source: seawater | place: Pacific Ocean: North | collected 2011 | reverse complement strand
CTGCTGATATAATCAAGGCCTACCTCACCCCTTCCCAACTTTATAAGGGCCCCCATCATCAAGCGAATCTGATGGCGACCAAACCCCTTGCCTACCACCCGAAGTAAATGACTTTTTTTGGGAAAAAAGTTAGCCTTATACAAGTCATTTTCAATCAGCTCGCAACTGTGCAAGCGGCGCTTGTATAATCCATGATCAGTGGCCTTATAACAATAGGCTTTAAAATCATGGCTGCCTTGGAACAATGCCGCCCCCTTGGTCATTAATTTAAGGTCTAAAGGTTCTAAAATAGTGGTCATAATTGGCGCGCAAAATGGATGGCACTTCTCCCCATTTGAAAATAAATAATGGTATTCTTTATATTTTGAATCTTGGATGATATTGAAATCTGCTGAAACTTGCTCTATTGAAAGTGCGCGAATGTCTTGAGGTAAATTGGTATTAAAATCCACTAAAAATTGCACTTCATCTTCAAGAGGTTTATCTCTTAAAAACAATTCAAAAGCGGCCTCTTCTGCCGATACTTTAGCATCGGTTCTACTGGCCGCTAATGTTTTGAAATATTGATCTTTTAACACGTACTTTAAGGTACGATCAATCATTAAATGTAGAGTCTTGGTGTTGGGTTGCTTTTGCCAACCGTGAAAACGGTATCCCAAAAACTGAAATTTTATGAGGTAGTAATACCGTTTTTGAAACATGGTTTTTAAGCGCTAAAACCCAGATTTTACTGGTTTCCTAGGATAATGGGCATACCAGAATCTCCAGAGCCAATGACAATCACTTTGCTATTGGGAGATTCAGCAAGCTTCACAGTGGCCTCTATTCCCTTGTCTTGAAGAATCTTGTCATTTAAGGATGCACTGAGAATTCTGTTTGCATCTGCTTTACCCTGGGCCTCAATTCGCTGTTTTTGGGCTTCTTTATCCGCTGTTACCAGTCTAAACTCATATTCCAAGGATTGTTGTTCTTGCTTTAACTTTCCTTCAATTGCATTTTTAATGGTTTCAGGCAGTTTGACGTCTTCTACAAGCACGCGCTTAACATTGAGGAATTGACCTTTCATAAGGGTGACCACTTCATCTAATATCTCCTGCTCAATGACATCGCGTTTACTAGAATACAACTGTTCTGGTGTATAACGCCCCACCACACTTCTTGCTGCTGCATTTACAGCAGGGTTTAGAAGTTCAAGAACGTAATCCTGTCCTTTTGTTTTTATAAGCTTCCCTAAGTTTTCATATTCAGGTTCATACCATATTGTACCATTGACGCGAACTTCAAGTCCATTGACTGAAAGAACATTCATTTCATCGGAAATAGATTGTTGACGCACTCTAAAAATATACATATCGTTCCAAGGAGCCACAATATGAAAGCCTTCGCCATAGGTTTTGTCTGTTTTAATACCTTCTCCAAAGCGTTCGAATAAGACCCCACCTTCACCGGGACCAATAGTAACCGCTGATTTTGAGATAATAACCACTGCCAAGCCAATGGCGAATATAATTGGAAGACCTATTTTAGGGAAATTTTGCATTTTATTTAGATTTAGATGTTATGTTAATCCGTTGTACTTTCTTAAAAACCACTCTGAAGCCAAACTAATAATAAGCATCATTAACAGCCATTTAAAGTGTATCAAAGGTACAGATTTTTTCTCGACTTTTTGTAAACTTTTAAAGTTGTCATTGCTAATTAACAACTTTATTAAATTACCAACCTCACTATCAAAATAAGCCTTCCCTTTTGTTTGTGCTGCCAAAAGCCTCAATTGGTCAACATCAGCGTTTGTAAATTGTGCTTCTATATTAAAAGGTAAAATTTTAAAACGGCCCGCTACTGAGAATTGTTTGTTTTTCAAACGAACCCTAAAACTATAAGAACCGGGCTTTAAATTCTCAAGATTTACTTTGTAAGTATTGTTTTCCAGCAACATTGGAAGTTTTAATGGCAACTCTAAATTCACAGATTTTACTTCAATTTCAAGTTCGGCATTGGGGTTAAATTTAAAATTCTCTCCGTAAAATTGGGCATAAATTGCAATGGGAGTAGATCCATCGAAAATTGATTCGTAATTTACCTGCAAGCGATCCGATGATTTCTGAGTGCTTAAATTTTGAAAGACAGACACAAAATAACTGTCAAACTTTTCAAAACTTTTATATTGTCGATATGAGTGCATTCGCCACTTCCAAAGATTCTCAGCAAACATTATAATGTGGCGACTCTTGGGCTTTGAATAGGACGCCAGCAACGGTTGTTTTGTTTTAATATTATTAATGGATTTATACAGTAATACTCTGTGAGGTCCCAACATTTGAGTGGTTCCAAAAACAGTCTTTAAAGGCGGAAAGTTATCAAAGTCAATGGTTTCTAATGCAAAGCCATCAAAATTAGGATTGACCATTGCCTGAAAATCCTCGTATTGCCCACTGTCTTCTTGTCTAAAGTTTGACTGCGTAGAATTTAAAAAATTCCAATCCGTGTGGGTCCCCCCTATGGTAAAGCTATTGATATTGTATTTATCAATAGCCTTTATTGCAGACTCAAATCCCACAGTGGGTTGGTATAATACAGCAATGTTGTAATCACTTGGGCTTTTAGAAAACCCATCGGGGTCTAAAATCACAAGTTCATAGTTTTTTTGATTGCTTAAGATTGATTTTAACGCCCCCAAATCTGGATGTGATGATTTGGAAATTAAGGCAATTTTAATTTTTTGATCAACTATTTCAATCCCAAAATCTGAACGGTTATTTGTAGTTAAAATTTCATCTTTTAATGGTTTTATTTGAACCCTGTAAGACTGTAAACCGATGCTTTCTGCTTTTAAGTAAGCTGCAATAGAAGTTGAGTTTTTTTCCGCTGTCAAAACTATTTTTTTTCTAAACACTAAAGATCCTTTTGAATGTACAGTTAACTCTGTCTGAATGCTTTGATTTCCATTGTAATTCACAAAAACTTCAACGGGAAATATATTTCCCAAAAAAGCATACTTATTTACATTCAATCGCTGAATTTTTAAATCTATATACTCAGTTGTATCGCCCAATATAATTGGATAAACAGCTTGTGGCTTGCGACTGGAACTGTACAAATAAGAAGAACCAATGGTTTGATTTCCATCTGAAATCAAAACTACAGCAGCCCTTTCGTCCTTGTTAATCTCATTCAAGGTTTGAATACTTTTTCCCAAATTGGTTTGTGGAGCTTTAAAATCTAAACGCGCTGAGGCTTTTAAATCTTTTCCGAAGCTGTAGGTTTGAAGTTCAAATTTTTTATTTAAAATCTTATTGGAAATTAAGACCTTATAAACAGAATCCAATGTTTTGTCCTTATTAAAAAATTTTACAGATTGGGTGTTATCTAATAAAATACAAAGCTTAGGTTTGACAATTCGACTGTTATTGAGATTGGTTTTGGGATTGAAAAGCAGCAGTAGCAAGGCCCCAATTGAAAGAGCCTTTAAAATGCTCAGTATCCAATATGTTTTATCGGATTTCAACCAAGGTTTATACTGAAAAAGCGCGACGGCAAGCCCTAGTAAAATGGTGATTGTTAAGTAAAACAACAATGCTGTTGTCATTCCAAAAAAAATTTAAATAATTAGGTCAGCATACCCCCGTCCACATGCAGTGTTTGACCCGTAATATAGGCAGAAAGTTCACTGGCTAAAAAAACACATGCATTGGCAATATCCTCTGGAGATCCACCGCGTTTTAGTGGAATGCCTGCACGCCATTGTGCTACAATTTCGGGATCGAGTTTGTCAGTCATTTCTGTTTCAATAAAACCAGGTGCAATGACGTTACTGCGGATGTTTCTAGAGCCCAACTCTAAGGCAACAGACTTCGAAAATCCAATAATTCCCGCTTTGGAAGCAGCGTAGTTAGTTTGGCCCGCATTTCCCTTAACCCCCACTACAGAGCTCATATTTATGATGGAACCTTTGCGCTGTTTTAGCATGGTTCTTTGAACGGCTTTGGTCATGTTAAATACAGACTTTAGATTGACCTCAATAACTTTGTCAAAATCTTCCTCCCCCATCCGCATCAATAAATTATCCTTTGTGATTCCCGCGTTGTTGACCAAAATATCGATTTTACCAAAATCCTCAAGCACATCGGCAACCAATTGTTGTGCGGCCTCAAAGTCCGCCGCATTGCTTTGATAAGACTTGACTTTGGTTCCTAAAAGTCCAAGTTCTTTTTCCAAAACTTCAGCAGCTGTAGCAGAATTGCTAAAAGTAAATGCAAGATCAGCGCCATGTTCTGCAAAAACCCTTGCAATACCACGGCCTATTCCGCGACTGGCACCTGTAATAATGGCTGTTTTACCCTCTAATAATTTCATAAGTAATGCGTTGGTTGTTATAATATAATCAAAGATAGGAATTCCCAGAACATATTCAATCAGTTATCAAAAAATTAGAGGGGGTCTAAGGGATTTAATAAGGATTGATTTGAAATTTCTGAAACTCTTTGATAGCGTTCTGTGGTCTTTAGATTGACATGCCCCATTATGGAGCGAATCAAATGAAGGCTGACCCCTTTTCGCAGTTGGTGAATGGCATAGGAATGGCGCAGCATATAGGGCGTGTTTTACATTGGAATGGCAAAGCGATCGTTCCAAAAATAAAGCTTGAAAAAGACAAAGATGGTTATCCTATATATTACTAGCAGGAAACTTCAATAGAATAGTTTTGAGCAAAATAAACTGCAAGACTATGCCAAAACTTCGGCAACTTTTTTTCCAATTTCGGCAGGAGACTCCACGACATAGATACCACAATCGCGCATGATGCGCTTTTTAGCCTGGGCTGTATCATCACTTCCACCAACAATGGCCCCGGCGTGGCCCATGGTTCTGCCAGCGGGTGCTGTTTCCCCAGCTATAAAGCCAACAACAGGTTTATTGCTACCGCTCTCTTTATACCACAGTGCGGCATCTCCTTCAAGTTGCCCCCCAATTTCACCAATCATTACCACACAATCCGTTTCTGAGTCGTTGATAAGTAGTTCTAAGGCTTCTTTGGTTGTAGTTCCAATGATCGGATCACCCCCAATACCTATGGCAGTAGAGACCCCCAATCCCTGTTTGACAACTTGATCAGCAGCTTCGTAAGTCAAAGTTCCAGACTTTGAAACAACACCAACCCGTCCTTTTTCAAAAACAAAACCAGGCATGATACCAACTTTGGCTTCCTCAGGCGTGATAACCCCGGGACAATTGGGTCCAACCAAGCGACAGTTTTTAGTTTTGATATAATTGGAGGCCACGATCATATCAGCGACTGGAATGCCTTCTGTAATGGTAATGATTACCGCAATTCCAGCATCGGCAGCTTCCATAATGGCGTCCGCAGCAAATGCCGGAGGAACAAAAATAATACTGGTATTGGCATCCACAGATTCTACAGCTTCTTTGACCGTATTAAAAACAGGTTTATCCAAATGAGTTTGACCGCCTTTTCCAGGGGTAACACCCCCTACTACATTGCTGCCGTAGGCAATCATTTGCTCGGCGTGAAAAGTCCCTTCACTCCCTGTAAAGCCTTGAACAATTATTTTGGAATCACTGTTTACTAAAACGCTCATTTAAATCAATTTTTAGATTGGTACAAATGTAATTTTTTGAAGTTGATTTTTAAAAACAATTTTTACTTTTCTTTTAGCATTTGAAGCAGTGCTGGCAATTGTCTTAAGTTGGCCAATTCTTTGAGTTTAGAACGTGACTCTTGTATGGGGGTCCCAAAATAAGTTTTAGCACCAGCGACTGATTTGGTAACGCCAGTTTGTCCTAAAATAACGGCTTTGGCCCCAATGGTGATGCCGCTGTTGGTCCCGACCTGACCCCAGATGGTCACTTCATCCTCAATGATGCAACAACCTGCAATACCGGTTTGAGAGGCAATAAGACATTTTTTTCCAATCAGAGTGTCGTGACCAACTTGTATTTGATTGTCTAGTTTTGAACCAGCTCCGATGGTAGTATCCGCAGTGACGCCTCTGTCAATGGTACAACCAGTTCCAATATGAACGTCATTTTCTATACATACACCACCACAGCTGATAAGAGGGTCATAGCCTTCAGGACCTTTTTTATAGTAAAATGCATCGCCACCTATTACAGTACCAGAGCCAATGATTACATTGTCACCGATCACAGCATCCGAAACAATCGTCACATTGGGATGAATCAAACAGTTTTCACCAATTTTCACATTAGGTCCAATAAAAACATTGGGTTGTAATTGCGTTCCTGCTCCTATTTTGGCATCCGGATCGATACTTTGCGCGGCACTGATAAAAGGTTTAAAGTGCTGTGAGAGAATGTTAAAGTCTCTGAAGGGGTCTTCTGAGACCAAGAGTGCCTTTCCCTTTGGACAGGGTATTTTTTTATTGATCAACACAACGCTGGCAGCTGAAGACAAGGCTTTGTCATAATATTTGGGGTGGTCTACAAAAACGATATCACCAGAGCGGACGACATGAATTTCATTCATCCCGAGCACAGGGAAAAAGGCATCTCCCACAAAATCACAATTTAGTATAGCTGCAATTTTTTCAAGGGTTTGTGGTACTGAAAATTTCATAGAAATTAGGCTTTGACTCTTTCTTTGTAAGTGCCCTTGGCCGTTTCGATTTTGATCTTATCCCCTTCGTTTATAAACAGTGGAACCATGATAGAAGCTCCCGTTTCAACAGTAGCCGGTTTGGTCGCATTGGTGGCCGTATTTCCTTTGATGCCAGGCTCTGTGGCAGTGACTTCTAAAATGACGCTGGCAGGCATTTCGACCGAAAGTGGCATTTCGTCTTCTGAATTGATGATGACCGTTACAACTTCACCTTCTTTCATGAGACCAGGATTTTCAATCGCTGCCTTATTGATGGTGATTTGGTTATAGTCCTCAACATTCATAAAGTGAAATTGATCACCCTCAGGGTAGAGATATTGAAATTTGTGTGTCTCGACTCGAACATCCTCAATTTTATGTCCCGCAGAGAAAGTATTATCAATTACTTTTCCAGTAGTGACACTTTTTAATTTTGTTCGTACAAAAGCAGGCCCCTTTCCCGGTTTGACATGTAAAAATTCTATAATTTTAAAAATATCGTGGTTGTAACGAATGCACAGACCGTTTCTAATATCAGAGGTGTTTGCCATAGTTTTAGTTTGATTTAAAGTATCCCTTCATAATGCCGCGGTGAGAGTTTTTGATGAATTGTAAAATTTCATCGCGCTCCGGAGTGGCTTCCATTTCAGCTTCAATAATTGAAGACGCTTGAGAATTATTGTAATTTTTTTGATAAAGCAATCTAAAAATCCCCTGTATTTCTCTTATTTTTTCTGTGGTATAACCCCGTCTGCGCAAACCAACAGAATTGATCCCTACATAAGAAAGTGGCTCACGTGCTGCTTTGACATAAGGTGGCACATCTTTACGAACCAATGAGCCCCCCGTTACAAAGGCGTGGTTTCCAATAGAACAAAATTGGTGTACAGCGGTCATACCCGCCAATACCACATAATCTCCTACCGTTATATGACCCGCAAGGGTACTGTTGTTCGAAAAAATACAGTTTTTACCAACCACACAATCGTGTGCAATATGACAATAGGCCATGATCAAACAATTGTCCCCTATAACGGTTTTCATGCGATCCGTCGTCCCTTTATTGATAGTCACACATTCGCGAATGGTGACATTGTTGCCAATTTCAACCGTCGTGTCTTCATCTTTATATTTAAGATCTTGTGGGATGCCAGAAATCACAGATCCAGGAAAAATATTACAATTTTTCCCAATGCGGGCACCCTCCATTATGGTCACGTTTGAGCCGATCCAAGTTCCTTCGCCAATCACGACGTTATTGTTAATGGTTGTAAAGGGCTCAATGACTACATTTTTAGCGATTTTAGCACCTGGATGTACATAAGCAAGGGGTTGATTCATAACTTGTTATTTAACTTTTGAAATTTGCGCCATCAATTCGGCCTCAGCACACAGTTTTCCATTGGCATAAGTAAATCCTTGCATATGACAGATCCCTCTCCTTATGGGAGTGATGAGTGAACAACTGAAAATCAGCGTATCGCCTGGAACTACTTTCTGTTTAAACTTTACTTTGTCAATTTTCATAAAAAAGGTCAAATAATTTTCTGGATCAGGTACAGTGTTTAAGACTAAAATCCCACCCGTTTGCGCCATTGCCTCAACAATAAGAACTCCTGGCATGACAGGAACACCTGGAAAATGACCTTGAAAAAAGGATTCATTCATGGTCACGTTTTTTGACCCAATGACGTGGTTTGGAGACAATTCAAAAACCTTGTCAATCATTAAAAACGGGGGTCTGTGTGGCAACATATCCATAATGGCATTGACATCCATCACGGGCGTTTGATTTAAATCAACTGCGGGCATGTTATTGCGGCGTTCAATCTTAATTATTTTGGTCATTTTCTTGGCAAATTGTGTGTTGACAAAATGCCCTGGCTTGTTGGCGATGACCTTGCCCTTTAAACGGGTTCCTATGAGAGATAAATCTCCAATGACATCCAATAATTTATGGCGGGCCGCTTCATTGGGATAATGTAAGTTTAGATTGTCCAAAATGCCATTTGGCTTGACAGAAATCGAGTCTTTTTTAAAAGCAATTTTTAGTTTTTTCATGGTGTCTTTAGACAATGGCTTGTCTACATACACAATGGCATTGTTTAAATCGCCTCCTTTGATCAATCCCTCTTCTAAAAGCATTTCTAATTCGTGCAGAAAACTAAAAGTCCTGGCGTTGGATATATTTGATTTAAAGTCTTTAAGAGTGGTCAAAGTAGCATTTTGAGTTCCCAAGACTTTAGTACCAAAATCGACCATGGTCGTCACTTGGTATTCATCAGATGGAATAATGGTAATATCACTTCCTGTTTCCTCATCGACATAGGATATGACTTCTTTGACCACAAAAACTTCCCTGAAAAAATCTAATTCTTTGATACCAGCAGTTTCCAAGGCTTCAATAAAAAATTGAGAGGATCCATCCATAATTGGAGGTTCCGAACTGTTGAGTTCAATTAAAACATTGTCAATCTCCAAGCCGACCAATGCCGCCAAGACATGTTCACAAGTTTGAATGGCAACTCCATTTTTTTCTAAACATGTACCGCGTTGGGTACTTGTAACTAGGCTAGCATCTGCTTTGATAAGGGGTTCTCCTTCTAAATCTATACGCTTAAAGGCATAACCAAAATTGGCCTCCGCAGGAATAAACTTTAAGACCACGTCTTTGCCTGTGTGAAGCCCCACCCCTTTTAAAGAGACGGGTTTTGATATTGTCGTTTGCTTAAATTGGGTTTTTGTTATCATTATTTGGTCTTTTTTTCAAGGGCCCCGATTTTTTTAGCGAGCTGTGGTAAATTTTTAAAATGTACATAGGATTTAAAGAAATCACCATAGTCAAATGCAGGGGTGCCCTGTAATAATGCATTGTCAGGAACATTTTTGGAGATGCCTGATTGGGCTTGAATCTTTACATTGTTACCAATGCTAATATGTCCAACAATACCCACTTGACCTCCAATTTGACAGTTTTGACCAATTTTCGTTGACCCAGCAATCCCGGTCTGAGCGGCGATTACAGTGTTTTCACCCACTTGAACATTGTGAGCAATCTGAATTTGATTGTCTAGCTTAACCCCTTTTTTTATCAGTGTACTGCCTAAAGTAGCGCGGTCAATGGTTGTACTTGCGCCAATATCAACAAAATCTTCTATGACGACGTTTCCAATTTGGGGTACTTTTTTATAGCGCCCACTCTCATCAGCTGAAAAACCAAACCCATCGGCACCAATGACCACATTGGCTTCTAAGTTACAGTGGTTTCCAATACTGCAGTCAGAATATATTTTAACGCCTGAAAAAACGGTAGTCCCCTCGCCAATACAGACATTGTCACCTATATAACAATTAGGATAAATTTTAACCTTGTTTCCAATTTTTACATTGTCTCCAACATAACTAAAGGCACCGATATAAACATCCGTTCCAAAAGATGCAGAGTCAGATATGTGTACTGGAGATTCAATCCCAGATTTATTTGACTTGATCGAATTGTAATGTTCTAAAAGCGTAGAAAAAGCAGCATAGGCATTCTCGACTTTTATAAGCGTGGTATTGATTTGTTTTTCAGCTATAAAATCTTTATTGACAATAGTGATGGTGGCGTTTGTTGAATAGATATGGGGCGTGTACTTTGGATTGGAAAGGAAGGTCAACGACCCTGTGGTCCCCTCTTCTATTTTAGAAAGTTTAAAGACTTCAGCATTGTCATCCCCAACGACTGTTCCATTGAGTAGTACTGCTATTTGGTTGGCTGTAAATTTCATACCACTGCAAAAATATAAAAAATTATCATAGCAGCGTTTTTGGACTGCAGATATAGAACCGCTTGTCTTCTTTTGACAAAGCTTTGATGTTGAGTAATTTGGATGTTTTTTTTAAAACTGAGGTTTTTCCATTTTTGTGAAGAATTAAAATTGGCTGTTCTTTGGGACTGTAGCCAACATTTGAAACCTCCCCCTCAAAAATAAAAAAAGGAAGGGCTGAATCTGGTATATGCAAATGGCTTTGGCATTGTTTTATAGCTGATTTTAAAGCGGATTTAACGCCTTGTTTGGAACAATACTTGATT
>MDTC01236562.1_pt1 | contig 10694 bp, 15 predicted proteins | sample 811181 | NCBI WGS metagenome assembly MDTC01 (sample SAMN05326644, study PRJNA326480) | marine metagenome | isolation source: seawater | place: Pacific Ocean: North | collected 2011 | reverse complement strand
TCCGAACTCGACCTGGTGGCTGCCGCCGAGGCCGTGAGCCGGTGCGAAGGCTTTGCCGGGCAAGTCGAGATGAGGCGTTATCCGCTCCAATGCGACCGTGCGGTGGTCGTCTCAGGGCGTTCTGGTGGCGTCTCATCCTTCTTTGATTCCGCCGTTGGGGGCGTCGGCCCACACCCGCTTTCGGGCATGGGGGCTGGATTTACCAAGGTGAAGGCCAACGAACCGGTGCTGGTGGATTTGGTTCACCTGCACCGTGGGTACGTGGTGGACATGACCCGGATGTTTGTGGCAGGGCAGATGCCAGCGGTGTGGGAAGAACGCCTTGAGGACATGATCGCGGTCAAGGACACCGTTGTCGACGTGCTTGACCGGGGCGAAGACTGCAGCCAGGCATGGGAGGAAGGTTTCGCGCTCGCCAAGGAATTGGGTCATGCCGACCACCTGATGGGCATGGCTCCTGACCAATCCCGCTTCCTTGGCCATTCGGTCGGCCTCCAACTCGATGAAGCACCCGTTGTGGCGCAAGGCTTCGACCGACCGATGCCGCTTGGTGGTACCATGGCCATCGAACCCAAGGTGGTGCATGCTGAAGGATGCATTGGGTCCGAAGACACGTGGACGCGTGACGAGGACGGGCTTCGACCCCTCACGGCCGGCGGCGCTTGGCCTTGGATCACGACGTGGTGATGACATGAACACAGCAACCGATTCCGACACCATCTGCACCAAACAAGAGGGCTGGACGTTGGAAGACGTGGGCAAAATCATCCCCGTACGCGTCACGCCGAACGGGTCCTACCGCAATGAACCCGTGGTGCACGTGCACTGCCAAATGTGCACCGCCGAGTTCATTGGTCCCGCCCGCGAAGCCGGTGGCTTCCTTGGCGGACACGAATGTCTGCATGCGTGGGAACTGGCCCAAATGCTGGGGCGCTCCGACGGTTTGGTGGAGTGAGGCTCAACGGTGCGTTCATGTTCCTCCGGCGGTAGCGAGGGCCATGCCTGCCAAGCCATACTCCTCCTCGCACATCGCGGCGGTCGCTGGTGGGTTCACCGAGTTGCGGCTTTCCGGCTCCGTCAAGGCGATGCTTGTCGAGGCCTTGTGCGCAGAGCTTGACCGCTTGGTGCCCAAAATGGAAGCGGCCACGTTGGCCGTGGACGAGGAGCGCAAAACCCTCGATGATGCAGCCCGCACGCGTTTGAATTACAACAGGACACGCGAACTGATGATCGATCGGCTCGACGCTCTGGAATCGGTCGGATCCGCCGCCGTGCAAGGCGCCATTGAGCATCTGGAATCTTACCTCGCGACCGTGCTTCAGCAGGCCGGTGAAGCGGCCGAACGCGATCGCGTGGCCACCATCAAGGATCGGCATTTGACCCAAGCCCTCAGCCATCTTACGCCAAACGGCGGAGACGAGGACGACGTATCGGCGCCTGTGGTCGGTGCGGAAGCCGTCATCGCGCCAGAACCGGTTGTCGTTGGATCTGGCGGTGGGATGCTCACCGAAGGCGCGCTGGTGTCGATCGCCAAGAGCCATGCGGGCATGCCTGTGACCCTTGAGGCGGCGCGGGAACTCCTCGATTTGTACTACATGTATGTGGATCAGGTCGAAGCAGAGATCATGGATGAAGCACGGTTCGGAAAGGACCCATCGCACCTGCTTGAGCACATCAACCGCATGCGGACCCTCATGGGACTTGGCTGGATGAGGCGCATGCTGCGCGCTGCGGCCGACGAAGCCAGGGAGCGCGGTTACCGTCGCATTGACATCGAGCAGATCGTCAACATCGATCCCTTTGCCGAGGGGTGATGCTGTGCTCGTGCCCGCGCCGGGCGAGGTCGCTGCAGCCCTCGATGCCCCCCGCCTGCTTCTTCTGATTGGGCAAGGCGGTTGCGTGCGATGCACCGACTTGTCCGTGGCTGCCGCTGAATGGTCCAGCGAACATCGCCGCTGCGTGCTTGTTCATCTTGACGATGAGGCGGGCAGGGAAACCGCTGGCATTCACCCCTTCCTCGCCCATCTTGACGTGCTTCCTGCGGTCGTGCCGATCGAGCGCGGGTCAGCGCTCGATGTGGTGTATGGACACGGCACTGAGGCTTTGGAGCGCGCGTGGGCGATGTTGGAGGCATGACCGTGCTGACCGCCGTGTTGCTTTCCGCGACCCTTTCAGCGGTGGTGGCCATCGCCGTGACCCTCGTGATTGAGCGCTGGGGCGGACGCATTGGAGGCGTGCTGGGTACCATCCCCACCACCATCGTTCCTGCCGGCATTGGACTGGCGCTGGCGTCCGACGCTGCGGCCCTCTCGGCCAGTTTGGCCGTGGTGCCCTATGGGATGCTCATCAACGGCTGCTTTCTGCTGGTCTACGTGTTCTTGCCGTCCCGTTTGTCCAACGATGGAGGCGGAGCGCTCGTGCTCACCACCTCCACGGCCCTTGTGGTGTGGTCTGCTTTTGGCGCTCTTGTTCTGCTCGCTCTGGACCCACTTTTGCTTCGCGTCTCGCCCATGACGTTGGGGCTGCTGGGCACGCTGGCCCTTGGCGTGATGGGCATCCTTGTCGCTCGGGGCCCCCGCCCTGCCCCTGCCGGTCATCGAAGTCCAGGGCCTGTCGAAATCATGGCGCGAGGTCTTGCCGCAGCTGCAGCGATTGGTCTCGCCGTGTATCTCTCCGGACTTGGCTTGCCATTGCTCGCAGGATTGTCCTCCGTGTTTCCGGCGATTTTCATGACCACGATGGTCGGGCTGTGGTTGTCGCAGGGCCCAGACGTACCGCTCGGTGCGGCGGGACCTATGCTGCTTGGTTCAACGAGCGTTTCCGTCTATGCATGCTTGGCGATGTGGTCGCTTCCCGCACTGGGCGTGTGGTTGGGCTCAGCGGTGGCGTGGGTCTTGTCGATCGCCGTGTGGACCCTGCCCTGCTCGTGGTGGGTCATGCGTTCGAATTCAGCGCCCGCTCCCACAGTGCCGGCTCAGGCACCCCAATGACGCGGAGTTCGACGGCGCGGATGCCGCGAAGGGCCAACAACGCGTTCCGAAGGGCCTCGAGGTCGTACAGGCAGCACGGGCAATGCGGACGTGACGGTCGAACGGTCAACCGGCACTGGCCCTCATCGCCAAGGTCGATGTGTTCCACCCGCTCAACAAAGGGCGCTCCTCCGTGCGGGTCTTGCCAGGTACGCAGCCGCTTGGCAAGCCGCTGTTGCAGCGCGCGTTGTCGGGAGCTCATGGCTGTGGCTCCTCAAGTTCCGCCTCGGCATCGGCCAGCCGAAGTCGCTTGAGTTGGCCCTCGGCCTCATCGAGGTGCGCCTGGCACGTGCGTAGGAGTTCGCTGCCTTCCTCAAACATCTTCACCGTGGCCTCAAGGTCCGTGCCGCCACGTTCCAATTCGGCCACGATGGCTTCCAAACGTTGCAAGGCTTCGCTGTAGCTCGGGGTTTTACTCATGGTGTTCACGTCCTGTGCACGTCCTCGACCGCCGTGGTTACCGTTCCGTCGGCGAGGTGGACCATGAGGGCATCGCCCACCGCCACATCGCCGACCGAGCCGATGACGCTTCCATCCGGCTGCTGCAGCATGCCGTACCCACGCTCCAACACCTTGCGAGGGTCGGTGGTCCGAAGCGCGGCGCCGAGTCCTGCCAACCGTTCGCGTTGACGGCCGAGATGCACATCGACAGCGCGCTGGAGCGCGTGACCACGTTCAACCAACCTGTTGGCAGTCTCGGTCAATCTCGCATCCACGGTCTGATCAAGTCGTGACCGAAGATCTCCGAGTTGCCCACGTGCGCGCGACAGTCCAGACGCGGGTGCGCCTGCCAAGCGATGACGAAGCAGGCGGTGATGCTGTCGTGTTTCGGCGAAGCGTCGAGCGGCTGAGGCTTCAAGACGCAGCGCAAGGTCATCGTGATGTTGTTCCAAATCGGAACGTACCGGCACCACCCGTTCGACCGCATCGGATGGGGTTGAGGCCCTGACGTCTGCGACAAGATCGCTGACCAGAACGTCCGACTCGTGACCCACCGCGGAGACGACCGGTACGGGCATGCTGACCACGGCTCGGGCCACCCGCTCGAGGTTGAAGGCCCAGAGGTCTTCGGTTGAACCTCCGCCACGACCAACGATGATCACGTCGACAGGTGGTGCCCCGCGCGATGCCGCGTAAATCGGGTCAGCAAGGCGTGCCGCGACACGCAAGCCACGGGCGAGTTCCTCAGCGGCTTTCTCGCCCTGAACGAGCACCCCGATGACGGTCCGTCTCAGCCCCGGCCAACGGTCTTCACTCAAGCGGAGCACGTCGGCCTCGGCCGCAGACTGCGAACCGATGACGATGGCGACGTGCCGTGGGAGCGCTGGAAGTGGTCGCCGCGGCCGATCGAGCACGCCCTCAGCCTTCAGCGCGGCAATGAGTTTCCTACGCTCGGCCTCCAATTCGCCGATGGTGTCCACCGCATGGATGGACGCGACCTGAAGTTGGAGGTGTCCGCGCGTGGGGTACAGGTCCACGCTTCCAATGACCACGACCTCGCTCCCTTCTTCGAGATCCATTCTGGGTGCGCGGCTCGACCACATCACGGCGTCGATGGATCCGTCATCATCGCGCAGCGTCAGGTAAACGTGACCCGAACGTGCCCGGCTCCAGCGCGCGATTTCTCCACGCAGCATCTGGTGCTGGAGGGTCGGTTCTTCGTTCAGCAAACGTCGAAGGCCGAGGACGAAACGCCCGACGGGGAGGGCGCTTCCCAGCACCTCCGGAGTCAGCATGCAAGCCGATGCTCGTCGGGCGTTCATCAACGCATGGGCTCGTCGTCTTGGGATGGTGCGCGATGTTCTGCTTTGCGCTGATGGCGTTCCTCGACTTCGGCCAACTTGAGGTTGACTTTCCTTCGTAGGGCCCACACAATCAGGGCCACAATTAGGATGTTGAGGGCCAAGAGGAGGGTCTCTTCGATGCCCCACGCCACACGATCACCTCAGATGGGCGGACGGATTTCGATGTCCACGTTACCGCTCGGCCGCTGGATGCATCCAAGACGGGCACCCTCGTCCACAAGAAAATCGTCCAGCCCGGGGGGAAGAACGTCGGGAAGCGCTACTTTCCCGTCCAACAGGGTCACCATGCACGAGCCACATGTGCCGGATGTGCAGTTCGTGGGCAAGGTCAATCCTGCTTCCAAGGCGTGTTCGACCAGGGTTTGGTCGTCTTTGGTTGGCGTTTGCCCAAGCAGGGTAGCACCGCGGAAAAAGCGGACCAAGGGACCCATATGGGCACCTCAACGGTCCTTGAACCGCGTCCAGCGGCCGGTTTGCTTGTTGAAGTACAGGCCGGCCTTCTTCATCCACTTGTTGAACTTGGTCGCACCTGCGCCAGTTCTCAAAATGAAGTCCTCACGGTCTTCTTGCGCCTGAATGTACCCCTTGGCCGCAATGGTCTGGTCGATCCAGTCGTTGATGTCCATCAGGCCACCAACCAGTGCGCTGGATTCGACCTGCGCGGTCATGGCGTCGGCATCAGCGTTGGTGGATTCAAGGTCAGCCTCAATCAAGCGGTTCACGCTTTCCAGGTCCATACGAGCGGGCTTGGGCGGAACAGGGTTCCGCGGGCGACGGTCCTCCTCGACCGTGATGCGGTTTTCTCCGTCCAGGCGAGCCATTACGCTGACGATGAGCTCGGGCTGGAAACTCGTTTCACAATCCCAGCACATCAGGGCGTACTCATCGGGGCGGTCTTCGTCACGCGACTGACGCGGGTCCATCTCTTCACCGCAGATGGGGCATGCGTGCATCACCAAGGTGGGCACGTGTTTGCGTCGGTAGTCGACGATGTCTTGGGGCGTACCGTCGAGTTCCAACATTTCGTGATCACGGGCCGCTTCGAGCCCGCGGGTTTCGAGTTGGTCGCGGATTTTCACTTTCAGGTCGTCTTTGGTCTCGTCCTCGAGGTTGTCCTCGAGTTTGACGATGAGTTCCACGGTCTTGCCGAGCCGATTCATGACCAACTTCTGCGCACGGAAGGATTCGACCTTGGCAATCTTGAGCCGTTCTTTCTGTTCGGCCAGTTCCGCGAGCACGTCCCGGCGTTCACGTTGGAAACGGATTTCCTCGATTTTGCTTTCCTGTTTGCGTTCAGGAGCCAAGACTTTCGAGAGGAAACGCTCTTTGCCGTGGGACCGGGGCCCGGCCTTGATGATTTCAAGCACACCGTCTGCGATGTCGGGCTTAAGCCCGTAGTTTTCGACGAGCATGGTCTGGTCGATTTTCTTCAGGTCACCGATTTTGAGGCCTGAATCGGCCAACTGCATGGCCGTAGTCTCGTCAATACCGCGCCGAAGCAGAGCCAGATAGGTGTCTTTCTTCGCCATAAAGCCCCCTCCGCGCAGGCGATGCGTGAAGGCCCTCCCATGAAAAGGTGCCTTCTCACAAGCAAGCCATTGTTCAGAGGTCTTCAACCTCTGCCGAGGCTAGCCGATGGCAGAACGCACACCAAGCCTCAACGCTCAGGTCCTCGGGACGCAAGTTGAGCACGGGGTCGTCCTCCATTGAAGCGAGCCCGTCTTTCCATCGCGCGGCGTGCCAGCCAGAAAGACGTGACAAGCGGCGTGGCGGCCGCCGCAGCGAAGTGCGCAGCTTGCGGCGTCGGTGGTGGAAGGCGGCATGGACGGTCTGGCGCACCAAACGATGGTCCACCTCTGTGGGATAGTCAACAGGCCGCAACACGCACACCCGAGACATGACGGCGGGAGGAGGTCGAAAGGCACCTGGGGGAACGCGGCGTTCCATGGTGCTCGCCCAGCCGAGTGCCGTGCAGATGCCGAGGCTTCCACGGTCCGCGGGCGTCGCGAGGGTCAACCGTTCCGCAAATTCCTCCTGAACAAGCAGGACCACAACCTCGGGTGCGCCATGGTGCTGCCGATGCTTCTCGAGCGCGTCGATGAGAGGAGAGGAGATTTGGTACGGGATGTTGGAGACAACCGCGTCGATCGTGTCTGGCCAGGCCACCTTCAGCGCGTCGCCTTCGGTCAGGACCAACTTTTGCTCTTCGATCTGTTCGGCAAAGGTCGTCCGCAGGTGGTCCACGGCCACGCTATCGATCTCGATGGCATGGACCTCGGCTCCGGCCCGAAGCAGGTGCTCCGTGAGGGTCCCAGGCCCCGGTCCGATTTCCAACACCGTGCGACCGTTTAGGTCTCCAGCCATGGTGGCGATGGCGTCGAGGTGCGTCTCATCGATGAGGAAGTGTTGGCCGAGGCTCCGGTCGTTTGGTTGCCGGGCTTGAAGGCGGGCGACGAGGTCGACAGCACGTCTCATGCCTTCACCGGCAGAAGCATCTCCACAAGCCGCGGTTGGAGGTTCCGGTCCAGGATTTCCTCTGAGAAGCGATGTGCGAGGGCGGCGGCTCCGTCGAGGCCACAAGCCTCGTCGAGGGTCTCGAACGATGCGAATCCACCGCTTGAGCGGCGAGCCTCGACCATTTCTTCTGCCTTTTTCGGGCCCACGCCGTTGAGCAATTGGAAGGCGTGGGTCTTGCGGTTGATCGGTCCAGCGACGTTGTAGAACCCCTTCAGGAAGTGCGCAGCGTTGGCCTTCACCAGTTCAGCCATCGCAAGGGGAAGCTGCTCTTGTGCGGCAGGAGACAAGCGCTCGAGCTTGGCTACGCCGAGCAAGCGCTCGACGACGGTGCGCTTGCTCCGGTCGTCGCCGATGTAGACACGCTCACCTACCGTCTGGAATTCAGCGCCCTCCTCCGTGGCCACGCGACCGAGTGTACCGTCGTGTTCGGTCACGACAACAAGCACGTTTTCTGCAAGGTCATGTTCGACCACACGGGCCCACGCTGAGGCCCGCAGTGGGTGGTCCTTAGGCAGGCCTTGCGGAGCGCGCGAGCGCTGCTGCCGTCCTCGCCCACCGTCCTTCCGAGGCTGACGGGGAGCACGAGGTTGACGCTGTTCTTGCTTGGGTGCAGGTTTGGGTCGGCCGTACGCGGGTGCCTTCCATGACGTGGGGGTGGAGGATTCCTTCTCCCGACGGTTTGGGATGTTGACGCGACGGTCTCGTCCGGGCGAGGACACGGGTTCACCTCACGGACGGAATCACTCGAACCCAACGTGCTGTGCCACCAGGTCCAGCACTTGCTGGACGTCACCGTCGGAGACGGAGATGCGGCGGCTCGCGGTCACCGCGCGCACGGCATCTTCGGTGTCAGGGAGGAGTTCGGCGATTTTGGCGGCCAGATCATCATGGCCTTGGAAGACCTCGATTTCGAGCACGGCGCTCAGTAGATCTTGGTAGACCTTGGGGTCGGTCTTGTAGCCCATGCGCTGGTCGCTTGCGGCCCACTCGGCGTGTTGGAGTGCAGCCGTCTGCTCGTAGGTGAGTTGCTTCCGACGGCCCTCAGCGTCAAGCAGAAGGTCGCGAACAGTGGCGAAATCGGCGTAGGTTTCCTTGTCGCTCATGGTCTCAACTCACTCAAGCGGGCGCAGGTGCTCCGGGCGTGCAATGACGGTCTTCTGCATGTTTCCGTCCTTGACCGCGACGATCCAAGCCGCACCTTGGCGGCGCTGGATGAATCCGGTGCGGCCTTGGAAGCGGCGGTGGGGCATGCCACGCTGTTGACCACCGTCGAGCACAATGGCCACACGGTCGCCTTCGGCGTAGTTGTGCATGACGCGGGAGATGTTGATGCGGGATCGCTCGGTGCGGCGGCGGCGAAGGATGCTGCGGGTACCGACACGGAGACCATGTGAGCGCTTCATGTTCCTCAATTCCTGCCCGTGGTGAAGAGCGTCATCGCCTTCTGAGCATTTGGCCGACCATCGTGCCTCATTTAAGCGCAACGGATGGAGGGGACACCTCAATCGGCGTGGATGTCCGCAACGTCAAGCCACAACACGTCACAGCGCGCACGGATGAGCGCAGCCACCGAAGGTTGGGTACGACCCCCGTCGCCGTGCACGGTCTCCTTGACGTACGTGCCCGATTCGCAGCGGAGGGTGAACTCCACTTCCGTCTGGCCGTCGTCCGTGGTTTCGATGATGGCTTTGCTTGTTTCAAGCACCTTCCTGCGACGCACCAAATCCGCACGTCGGTGAGCAACACGCTCCGGCGTACGCTGGGCCAACATGGCGCCTTGCAATCCCTGAATGATCTGTTCGATTTCCTCTTCATCGGCCATGTCCATTGGGGCCGCCTCGGCCGGTGCTGCCGCAACGAGGCGGTCCACGAGGTCCGCCTTGGTGCCGGACACCGACAGATTCTGGGCCTTGGCGAGTTCGACCAATTCGGCTTTCTTCATCGCTTGGAGTGAAGCCTCGTCGACCACAGGGACCTCTGGTTCTGGTTCAGGGATGGGTTTGGTGGCCGGTGCGCCATGGTCGCCACGGCGCTTCCTCCGGCCTTTCCGTTTTCGCCCACCACGTTCCTGAACGTCCTCTTTGGTCAAATCCATCGGTGCAACGAGTTTCGCATGTTCCTTTTCGGACAGGGGAGCAAGACGGAACCGAATCGCGTAGGATTTTTCGGCAGCAGTGTCCTTGACGCGGACCACTTCTTTGCGGCTGGAGGGGCGAAGGGAGGTCACTTCGACTGCGCCTGCTGCCGCGTCGTTGATGGCCTCCATGGCCGCTGAGGCATCGACGGTCCGGCGCATCGGGGATTTGAGTTCAACCACGAAGGGCCGGCCCCGGCCAAGGCAGCGGACATCGATGTCCTCACGCCCCATGCCGTGAAAGGCGTCCTCCTCTGCTCCGAGCATCTCGCGGAGGGGGTCGGCCACAAACTGCTGTACACTCGTGGCATACTGCAATCCTGTCCCTTCGCAACGGTCACATCCGCGGCCCTTGCAGGCACGGCAGGGCCAGCGAGTTTGTGGCACGCCGCGCTCAAGTTTGCGGTAACGGCCGTACAGGTAAACGGAGCGCACGTCAAGGTCCACGGTCAGGGTCGTGACATCGATGATGGCCAGGACTTCGGGGTTTTCCGTCACGATGCGCACATCATTCATCCGCGTCTTGATTGCCTCCGCCACGAAGCCCACCAACGAGGACTTGAGGGGGTCTGAGCCTCCGGCACCGTAGCGCTTGCGCATGACGTCTTCTTCTTCCATCTGATCTTTCGGAAAGCGAGCACCAACTTGCAGCCGCCCAATCTCACGGCCTTCAAGGGCTTCCGTGATCAAATCGGCCAACAGGTCCACTTCGTCGAACAAGTCCTCACAGAACGGACAGAGTCCAATGCTCTCTCTTGCCCCGTCAAGGTGCGGATCGCGATCGACCACCGCCGCTCGAATTTCAAGCCCTGATTCAACCATGCTCTGGTCGTAGCGTTGCTTGCCGCCCAGTCGTCCCAAGCAGGTGTCGCAGCAGCCAATACGGACCATGTGCTTGTGTCCAGCGGGGTTTGGTGCGCGGGGGACTTCCTCGGTGTGCGTGCCCAGCTGCTCGGGCTCATCCCACATCTCATCGTCGAGGTCGTCGCCCTCGTCGAAGTCCGCTTCTTCCTCTTTGGACTCGACATCTTCGACGTTGACGTCGTCCCAAAGGGAGTAGTCCGTTTGTCCGAACCCAGCGGTGGCGTAGGCCGTCCAGTCGTCGTCCTCATTCGGTTCTTCGGGCATTGTCGTCACCGCCTGACCGGGGGTCTCCCCCTGCGCCTGACGGCTTGTGGGCCGTGGCCCTCCTCTTCAATCGCTCGGCGC
>MDTC01173306.1_pt1 | contig 10694 bp, 3 predicted proteins | sample 811181 | NCBI WGS metagenome assembly MDTC01 (sample SAMN05326644, study PRJNA326480) | marine metagenome | isolation source: seawater | place: Pacific Ocean: North | collected 2011 | reverse complement strand
TGGTTGGGTTTAATGCAGCTGTTGTAACTAATCACTGGATGGCTTCTTCTGTAGGTAGAGATATTTTAATGAAAGGAGGAAACGCATTTGATGCGGCTTTCGGGGTAAGTTTTATGCTAGGGGTGGTTGAGCCACAAATGTCTGGGATAGGAGGTGATGGCTTTATCATGATGTACGACTCAAAGAAAGATAAAGTTAGTGTAATTAATGCTACAGGCCCAGCCCCAGAATTTTCATATAAAGTTAGTGACAAAATACCTATAAAAGGAATTAGTTCAGCATCAGTTCCTGGCTTAGTAAGTGGAGTTTTAAAGATGCATAAATTAAAAGGTTCTTTGAGTCTTCAGGAGTGCCTTGCTCCAGCAATTGATGCTGCATCTAATGGTGTTGCTTTGAGTCAAGATCAGTCAACATCACTAACATCCGACTCAAAAGCCGAAAATTTTCAAAGCTCTTTGAAGATTTGGGGAGACAAGAAAAAAGGTTTAAAAAATTTTGGAGACAGAGTAATTAATAAAGATTTGGCCGAAACATTAAAATTAATTTCTATTGAAGGAGAAGATGTTTTTTACAGAGGCAAAATTGCCGACAAAATTGTAAAAATTTCAAACGAAAATGATGGATTATTTTCAATAAATGATTTCAACAAATTTGAATCAGAAATTCAAGACCCTATTAGCACTTCATATAGAGGCTATGATGTCTATGAGGCGCCACCTAATTCTAGCGGAATAACATTACTTCAACAATTGAACATCATTGAAAATTTTTCTCAAAAGGATTTGAGTCCATTCTCAAAATCTGCAATGCATCTAATGGTTGAGGCAAAGAGATTGGCCTTTTATGACAGAGAAAGGTATTTAGCTGACCCCAAATTTTTTGATGTGCCAGTTGATTTAATGCTTGATAAAAACTACGCCAAAGAATTATCAAATAAAATAAATATTAATGGGCCTAGAATAGGCAATAAAGAGCTGGAGATAAACTATAAACCCGACCGAGTAGGAGACACCACTTATTTTTGTGTTGTTGATAAAGATGGCAATTCTGTGTCACAACTACAAAGTATTCAAACTCAATGGGGGTCAGGGATGGTTATTGATGGAACAGGAATTTTAATGAACAACAGAATGTCATATTGGCACCTTGATAAAAATCATATTAATTATTTAATTCCAGGAAAAAGAGTAAGGCACACCATGAATCCAGTAATGGTTTTTAAATCAAATGGTTCTGAGAATAAATTATGTCTCGTTAATGGTACGCCTGGAGCTGACACACAAGTACAAACAAATATGCAGGTATTATCCTCAATTATTGATCATAATTTCTTAGTTGGGGAGGCAGTAAGCATGCCAAGATGGACTCATTACCAAAATCTTACAGAATCCACTATCCCTCATTCAACCTCAGAATTTATAAGTTTGGAAAGTAGATTTGGCGATGAGATAGTTAAAAATATTGAAAGAATGGGACATAAGATTAATATTGTTGGCCCTTGGGAGGGAAGTGGAAGCGAAGGAATGATAAGTATTTCAGAAAGTGGATTGATTGGTGCTGCGGTCGATCCAAGAAGAGATGGGCAAGCTTTGGTATGGTGAGATTGTTTTTAACATTGTTATTATTTTTTGCTCTATTTGCTTTTGGTTGTGGACCTAGTCAAGACGAAATTGAAGATACAATTGACAGCAAATTTCAAAATCTTATGGCAGCTGTTCCCACAGCAACGCCTATAACAATGCCAACTCCTGTTCCCACAGCAACGCCTATAACAATGCCAACTCCTGTTCCCACAGCAACGCCTATAACAATTATTGAATTAGAAGAAGATTTAAGAAACTTATTAGATGAGCCATATGCAACTCCTCAGCCAAATCTTTTAAATATTAATACCTTCTATGATAAATATAGAAAGTCAGTAGTTTTAATTGAACACGGAGGAACTTCAGGTACCGGATGGGCTATTGATAAAGATTACATTGTGACCAATGAACATGTTATTACTGATGCTAATTCTGTAGATATATTTGTCCCCTCAAGTGATGGGCAAACGGTTAAAAAAATAGGATGGGTTAGATCTTGGAATGAAAACTCTGATCTTGCATTTATTAAGTCAGAGAACCATGGGGCTGTTCCATTAACAAGGAGGCAACTGACTTCTCAAGATGCTGGAATTTCTGTGGTGCAGATAGGGTATTCTACAGGAGTCGCTAATTATCCTGCAGTTAGAGAAGGAATAGTGGTATCTGCTTTTAATCAGATGGGAACTGCAGCTCAATATAGCTCAGCTCCAAAGTATCAAATTTTAAATGACAAAAATTATAGCAATGACCTTTTTCCTGTAGTGGTAGTAGACACAGGTGCTGATCCAGGGGATAGCGGTGGACCAATAATTGATTACGAAGGAAATGTAGTGGGGGTAATATATGCGCAAGTGCAGACTATTGGAGGAAAAAGAGTGATAGGCCAGCAACTGGCAGTTGGAATGAAGGAAGTTAATGATTATTGGAAAATTTGTAATGGTCCAGGCGGATCATGTAATTAGGCTTTTTTTACTAAAGATCGTATAAAATAGTTTTATGGATAATAAAAATAGAGAGAAAAATCACCTCACAAAATCTTTTGGAAAATTTGGGGGAAGTTATGTACCTGAAACCCTTATACCTGCTTTAGATGAATTAGAAGAATCTTTTACTAAATACATAGTTGATGAAGAATTTAATACAGAACTAAAACTCCTTCAGTCAGACTATGTTGGCAGGCCTACACCTTTATACTTCGCAGAAAACTTAACGAATCATTTTGGCGGTGCAAAAATTTATTTGAAGAGAGAAGACTTAGCTCATACTGGAGCTCATAAAATTAATAATGCACTTGGTCAAGGCTTGATAGCAAAGAGACTAGGAAAAAAAAGAATAATTGCTGAAACTGGTGCAGGCCAACATGGCGTCGCTACAGCTACTGCATGCGCATTGCTAGATTTAGATTGTTTTATTTACATGGGCGAAGAAGATATAAAAAGACAAGCGCCTAATGTATATAGAATAGAGCTTCTCGGGGCTGAAGTTATCCCAGTAACATCGGGCAGCAGGACCTTAAAAGATGCCGTAAACGAAGCTATAAGAGATTGGGTTACAAATGTAGAAAATACTTTATATATTATTGGAAGTGCAGTTGGGCCACACCCGTACCCATCAATAGTAAAATATTTTCAAAAAATTATTGGCGAAGAGACTAGATCTCAAATGATTAATCAGTTCGGAGGCCTGCCAGACTATGTCATGGCTTGTGTTGGAGGAGGAAGCAATGCTATAGGAATTTTTTCTCCTTTTGTTCAAGATGACTCGGTTAAGCTTATTGGTGTAGAGGCAGCTGGAAATGGTGTAAGTTCAGGGAAGCATGCCGCCACAATGTCTGAGGGGTCTCCTGGAGTTTTGCATGGTTCTTATTCTTATTTATTACAAGATGAAAAAGGGCAAGTTAATGAGGCTCACTCTATTTCTGCAGGACTAGATTATCCTGGTGTTGGCCCAGAGCATAGCCATCTAAAAGATACTGGCAGGGCAGAATATTTTTCTGCCACAGATAAGGAGGCACTGGATGGATTTGATTTACTCAGTGTCACTGAAGGCATAATTCCTGCACTTGAGCCAGCTCATGCGGTTGGTTTTTTAGATAAGTTCATGAAAAAGACTAATAAAAATGAAAAATTAGTATTATTGGTTAGCGGAAGAGGAGATAAAGATTTGGACACAGTAATAAAAGCCAGAAATTAATAAGATTTTATTAAATCATGTTTAAGTATATTTTTTATAGAGCAAAAAGTCAGTGGAAAATTTTATCATTGCTTTGGCTATCATTTTTAATAGCAAATACATTTATAATTTCTGGGCCTTCTTACTTAGATTGGGTTAAGGGGATGATTTATAAAGATGCATTAAATCAGGTTCCTGTAACCACAAAAAATATAAGCATTACCACAGGAAATCAGCCTTTAATTAAAGATTCATTTGAAGAAAATAATTCGATAATTATAAATCTTGCCAGCTCAGACTTAGGTGACTTATTTATTAATCAGAGTTCTGTCCTTCAATCCACAGAATATTATTGGGGCAAGATTGAGCCAGATAAAAGCAGAACCGCCTCATTATTAACTTTTGTTGCGTTGAGCAATAAGGATAAATTCATAAATTCTGTAAATGAAAATAGTATTGAAGAAAATTATATTAATGTTATGGCTCCAAAAAAAAGATTAGATGACCTTGGATTGAAGGTTGGAGATATATTAAGGGCAGATTCAATAAAGGGTTCAAGCGGAAATATTGATAGCGGATTAAAAGAAACAAAGGAAAATATCAAAAATTTTATTGTTCAAATTGAGGCTGCGGGCGGATCAGCTGAAGATATATTTGTGGACTCAGAAAATCCAACAATTGGCAATATAGACATTAACGAATTAAAGCAAGGCCTATCTACTTTTGGGGTTGAAAATTTAGAAGAATTGAATCAATTTTTAAATGAAGATTTGAGCGAGACATTAACCTCAGATTTAGAATTAAGAGTGTCAGGATATTTTGATGATATTCCTAATAATGAATTATTTGGTTATTATGATGAACTCTTTTTGCCTCCTTCTCCTTGCATGACTTGTCAGCTTCCATTAGTGCTTGTTATGAACCAAGATGATTACTTTAATTTTCTACAACCTTTAACGAAAGGGTTGCCAGTTAGAGCTTGGTGGTATCTTGATATAGCTCATGAAAAGCTTACTGAAAATATTGATAAGAATTACTTACCAAATTTACAAAACTTTGAAAAAAATATGTTAATTTCTTTCCCTCAAGCTACAGTACTTACTCAGTTGGATAGAGTTACAGAAAAAACAGATAATGAAATGAACTTTGTTAGGGCCCCAGTACTAATGATATTCTCTCTGCTAGTAATTTTTAGTTCAACTTTACTGGCAATGTTTTCTTTTCTGATAAACCAAGAAAGAAAAGAAGAGATTAATTATTTATTCTTGAGAGGTACTTCAAAATTTGGAGTCATAAAATATTTTCTTTTTGAATGGATAATTTTTGGAATCCCTATAATGATTATAGCGCCTATATTAAGTAATGTAGTTTTAAATTTTGTTATTTCTACATACTTAAATCAGGAACCAATAGGAACTAATTGGTTATTTATTTTTAAAATTGAATCATTATTTATTTCAATTGTTTTTCTATTAATAGCCTGCCTATTTAGTTTTATTATTTATCTGGCTTTTAATAATCAAATTATTAATTCGAAGAGATTATTCGTCATAGGAACTTCTGTGAAAAATAATGTGTTTACTAAATATTTCCTAGATTTGTTTATAGCGGCAGGATCAATATTAATTTTCTTTGAATTACGAATGAGAGTGCTAAGTTCTGTTGCTGAAAATTTGATCCTTAATCAATACACTTTCTTTTTAATGTCTTTGGTCTTAATGATTTTTCTAACTATGGTGTTAATAAGGATTTTGCCAATATTACTAAAGATTTTATCAATAATTGGCGCAGTGGCTTACACTCCACTTTACTTAAGTTCAAAAAAATTATCTAAAAACTCTAACTGGTATTTGTGGCTTTTCTTAATTGTTGCTTTAGGCATGACCTCTTTTATTGTAATTTCAAGTATTCAAAGTTCATTAGAAAAAAGCAAGAAAGACAAATCTTCTTTCATTACTATAAGTGATTTTAGGATTTCAGAAAGTAGCCCATTTGGCATAGAAGAGGAATATATTTCTAACTTAAAAGATCAGCAAGGAGTAAATATTGTTGGAAGGATGAATAGAATTTCAGGAAATTCAGGAACAACTGGATCTGGCACTGATGCTCAATTGCTAGGAATTGATAAAAACTTGGTAGACATAGCATGGACAAGAGAGGATTTTTTTTATGAAGGCAAAGAACAATTATTCTCTGAATGGAAAAATAATGAGTATGACCCAGGAATATTAATTGAAGATAATGTCTCATCAATTAATATAAAAAATTACTCTGATAAAGACTTAGAGGACTCTTTCTTGTGGGTAATAGTCAAAGGTTCAGACAGTCGAATCACTGCGGTTAGTTTAGGATCTATTGAGCCAGACAAATGGACAACAAATTCAGTTAAACTAAAAAATATTAAATTTCCAGCCAGGCTAATTGGGGTTGAAGTTTATGAGCCATCAAGTGAAGATAATTCAGTTCCATTTACACTTTATTTAGAGTCAATATCATTCTTAGACAATAATTCTAATATTGTTAACCAAACTTCATTTAAAGATAATTTTAATTGGTCCCCTATGCCTACCTCTGAAGGATTTGATACCAATATTGAAATAGGAGATGAAAGTTTAATTATTAAATTAGGTAATGGCTCAACCAAAGGCATAAGAGGAATTTATGTAAGTGATTATTCAGAAGGAATTCCAATAATTGCAAGTGACCAATTTATTGCAAATTCAGGTAAAAATATTGGTGATCAAGTAATTTTTTATGCTGCGGGAAGCTACATTCCCATGAAAATTAGCAAATCTGCTAAATACTTTCCTGGAACCTCTGATGATAACAATTTTATTTTGGTAGATTTAAAAGTACTAAAGAATTATCTTGAATTAACAAAGTTACAGAGTTTTAGGCCTAATGAATTAGTAGTAGATGTTCAGGATGGATATCAAGAAAAAGTTTCAGAGTATGTTTTTGAAAACTTTCCATTATCTTCAATTAAAGATAAGTCAATGATAGAAAAAAAATCTTTAGTTACCCCTATTGCTGTAATTAGCTGGAAAGGAATATCAATTGTTGGATTGTGGGCATTTCTGTCATTAATTTTTATAGGCCTAATAGGGTTTTATATTGCAAATGAGATTCAGTCTTCGCTGGATAATGCTATTAATGAGGCAATAGGTTTTGCTCCTTTTAGTAAATTTATAATGTCATATTTTGAATATGGAGCAGTTATATTTTCTGGAGTAATATCTGGAGTAATATCTGGGTTAATTATCTCTAGGATTTTGAATCAACTTGTAATGGCATTAGATGAAAGCACATTAACAAATTTTCCTGAAACACTAATAATATCTTGGGGATATGTATTTTATGCTTTATTATTGCTAGGGATACTTTATATTTTCTGTTCTTTCACGTTTTCATTTATTTCTACTAGGACAAATATTGCTGAAGAGCTAAAGAAAGTAAATTAGATGTTATTTAGATTAATTTTAAAAAGATATTTACATAGGTGGAAGTTTTTAGTTGTTGTTTTTGCTGGAATGCTTCTCTCAAGCTCAACTATGTCTGGGTCTTTAATGTACTTTGATTCACTTAGAGATATTGCTCTAGATTTCGAATTAGCAAAAGTTTCATCAGACGAAATGGATATTATTGTTTCATCCTCAGAAAAACCATTAATGGGAGAAAAATATTTATCTTTAAAGCAAGACATTGAGTCCCAATTGATTAATCCATTAGAGAGGTATTCTAATCAAACTTTTTATGGGGTTAAATCTTCTACCTTTTTGCCAACCGAATGGAATGAAGGAGGAGAAGAATTAGTAAAAGGTGCAGCATCCAAATCAACAGCATTATGCAATTCTGAAGAACAAGTTTTAAGCAATTCTGTTCTTGAAATATGCAAAAGATATTATTTCACTTATTTTGGAAAAAGCTCTTTGAATAAATATTTTAATATAGAAAATAACAAGACTTTAGAAAGCGCTGATGGAGATTATTTTGAGGTCTTCATTGATCGAGATGTAGCAACTTTTTTTAATTTAAACATTGGGGATTCAATTGATATTGAGGCCTATTGGGATGAACCTAACCCAATCACTAAAGTCTTTATTTGGGGATTTTATGATCTTGGAGATAATGCAAACTTTAATAATTTCTATCTTGAAAATTTTCAGCAAAAAGACTCATCTTTTGTATTTGCAAATTTAATAATTTCCAATGAAGAAGATTTAGAAAAACTTGGAGATAAATTTGTATCTATGGATTCAAGTTTATATTGGAAATCAGATATTAATGAAGAGAAAATAAACTCAAATGAAGTAGATAGTTTGAATAGTATTTTAGTGGACGTGCCTCCAAATTTATCATCAAAATATGATAACTTTTCATTTAATACTAGCATTGTTGAATCATTAAATAATTTTGACAATAATTTATCAACAGCTGCAATACCAATGAAAACAATATTGATTCTTATTTCAGTGGTTGTCATATTCTTTGTTTTTTCTTTAGTAAGTTTAATAGTTGAGGATCAGAAAGAAGAGATCACTTTTTTAAGCTCAAGAGGTGCAAGTCTTAAACAAATATATATCATATTTAACTTAGAATTTATGCTCATGGCTATTTTAGTTTCTTTTCTTGGGCCTTTTGCTGCTTTTGGGGCAATAAAGTTTGCTTCACTTCTTCCATGGCTTTCTAATATGCTTGGAGACAGTAATGTTTATGTGGGCATTACCTTGACCGCATTTTTATTTTCTACATTGGGAGGGTTGGTGTCACTTTCTGCTGTGATTATTCCAACATTTTTCTTTTTAAGAAGCAAGCTAAAGATCTCTTCGGTTGATGAAAGAGAGGAGCCTAGTTTTGTTCAAAGGTATTATTTAGACGTCGGCTCTCTTTTAATCGCATTATTGCTTATGTGGCAGATCTCGCAGTCTCAATCAGTTTTTGTTCAAAATTTAATTGGCGAAAGTATTATAGCTAATATAATTCTGCTGATGCCTTCTTTTATTTTATTAGGATCTGGAATTGTTCTGTTAAGAATTTTTCCATTAATTATTAGGTCATTATCAATTCTTCTATCTTTGAGAGTTATTTCCCGAATTGTTCCTTCATGGATTGTGTTGAGTCTTTGGCATATTGGAAGAAGCTCTAACACTTATTCAAGAATGTCATTGCTGATTATACTTGCAGCAGCATTAGGCATGTTTACGTCAAGCTTTAAAGCTACTCTAGATAAAAGTATAGAAGATACTGTCTCTTATAGGGTTGGGTCTGAATTTAGAATTGATGGATTGCAAATTCCATGGAATGGAGATAGTAAAAACGTAAATAATTTTTCATTTAATAATAATGTCATTGAGGCTCATAGATCTTCTGAGAGGGTGAAAGCTTCTGTTTTGGGCCCATCATTCACATTATTATCAATTGATTCCTCTAAATTAAAAAACGATTCTATTTTTTGGAGAAACGATTTTTCATCTGGACTAGAGTCTATTTCTTCAAAAATTAAGCCTTTATCCTATGAACCTATTAAATTGCATGAAGAAGCAGATTTATTAGGAATTCAGTTGAGGTTGATTCTTGAGCCATCAAGAGTTTCAAATTATCATGGAGCTGGAGGATCTCCTCATTTAATATTGGCTGCCAAACTTTCTGATGCTAATTCAAGGTTTTACACAGCTTATTTTAATGCAACAGATTGCGGAATAGCTATGATGGCAAATATTGAGTTTGCCAAGTCTAATGAGGATTATTGGTGCGATGTTATAACTCCTATAAAACCCGAACTGCTTAATCCTTATATTCGCACAGGAAGATGGTTTGGTATAACAAAAAAAGATGATCCAAGAAATGCACCTTTTGTGCCAGAGTATCCAATTTCATTACATTCCATATTTATCACTTCACCTTCAAAAGAATTAGACCCAGGAGCAATAGATTTTCACAAAATAATGTCTATGAAAGGATCTGTGTCATTAGGAATTCCTAGCCCAGAAGAAACTTTAAGTGAATATTATTTTGATAATGACTGGCATATATTAAATACAACCCCTCAATCATTATCTGATAATTTAATTTTTACAAAAGATAAAAAAGAATTTTTAAGGTACCAATGGACTAATGGCGATACCAGACAGTTAAGGGGTTTTTCTAAATATGATTCTGATAAACCAATTGAAGTCGTAGTAAGTAAATCTTTTATGGAAAAAATTGATGCTAAAATTGGTGATGTAGTTACTGTTACAATAATGGCTAGTGAGTTCTCAATTAAAATAATGGATTCGATTAACTTCTTTCCTACACTTTATCCAGACTCCGAACCATTTGTAATTGCTGAGTTAAATGATGTAGTTACTGGGGCGAATGTTAGGAAAAAGCAAGGCGATAATCAGGCAAATGAAATATGGATTACCAATACACAAATTCAAGAAAAATATTTGGACACTAATGTTGTATTGAGTGATGTAGTAAACGAATTAAACATCCAAGGAATTCCGTATGGATCTGTATTCAGCAACGAAAAATCTCTAGAAGGTCAAAAGATAGACCCTCTAGTTTTTGCAGGCTGGCAAACATTATTATTAATTTCTTTTGGCACCGTTGCATTGGTTAGTATTGTTGGATTTTTAATACATTCTAGGGTCTCTTTTAAAAAAAGAAATCTTGAATTCGCTACCTTAAAAAGCATCGGAATTTCGAGAGCACAAATTATTGTGTTAATCGCTCTAGAGCAAATAATTGTTATTGGGCTTGCAGTAGCCTTAGGAATTGTTTTGGGTTCTAGGCTTTCATCAACCGTGATGCCTTATTTGATTAGCCCAGAATCTTCAAATTCGTTAGTCCCTCCAATGATTAATTCTGTTCAGTGGTTAGATTTTAGTATTGTTTTTGGATTAGTTGGAATATTATTTCTAGTAATAATTATTTTTACTATAATTTCTGTGT
>MDTC01010034.1_pt1 | contig 10694 bp, 9 predicted proteins | sample 811181 | NCBI WGS metagenome assembly MDTC01 (sample SAMN05326644, study PRJNA326480) | marine metagenome | isolation source: seawater | place: Pacific Ocean: North | collected 2011 | reverse complement strand
TGATAATATAATCCATGAATTCGAATTTAGATTTTGGCGCATATGTTTTTATACCTATTAAATATTCTTTTTGCATCTTATAATTCTTTAAAATAAAAGGTTAAGGCATTAAACATAAAAGCATTAGACCAACGCATGTATGATATTTTAGAACTCCAATTTTTTTTTAACTGGTAATAAAAATAACCTTTTTCAGATTGCATGTTTTTTATGGACCAATTAAACACTTTAGATGCCAATTCTTGATGGATTTTAAATCGATTTAATTTTGAAAGAGTCACGAATAATTGTGCTGGGCAATGAATATCTATTGGATACATTTTATTATTGTAATACTTAGGAGTTCCATTTTCTTCGAAAAAATTAGCGATATAATATTTAAAACCTCTTTCTAAATTTAAACTAAATTGTTTGTCTCCAGTGCATTTTTCATACACACTTATGGCATCTAAATTATAGCCTGTATGAAAACTATCTATCCATTGTTGAGTTTCCAACAATCCATATATCCATGAACCATCTTTATTCTGACCTTCGCAAGTTGCTCTTATTGTTTGTTCTGCCACAATTTTGTATTTTTCATTAGCTGAATATTTATAGCACAAACTTAAAAGTTTTGCTCCCAGAAGAGATGCATTATAAACTGTATTATTGCCACTTAAAGGACTATATGAAAACAAAAATCCAGATCGGTGCGGTGTCCTTTTTAAATCTTGCAAAACAAAATTAGCCGATGATAGCGCCAAGTTTTTGTACTTTTCTTCTCTAGTAATTTCGAATGCCTTAAATAAAGCCTCTACACAAAATGTAGTGGCTACCACAGTAGGGGTATTAGCAGGAAATAAGAATAAGCGCCTAGACTGCCAATCAAAATTATATCCCCAGCAAGCCCCTGAAAAATTTTTATTTTTAAGTTGGTCTAATAAGTTTGCTAACTTATGAATTTTAGACAATAGAATTTCTGGTTTACCAAGTATAGTAACTCCTTTTAAAGCCAACTCATACAAATTACAATAACCTAACAAAAACAAACCAATACCTTTAGCATTGTATTGTTTGGGTACTAAAAATAATTTTCTAAAATTAATTGGACTTTGTTTAAAACCTTGCAACCAACATAAACGAGCAAAATCCCAATGCCTTAGTGGTAGAGCCTTAAATATTTTTGAATTTAATCCATCATATGGGTCCCAACCTTTGTAACCTTCCTTTTCACAATATGATTTTAATTTTAAAAACGAACTAGTTTCAAAATTCATAATTTATTTTTTAGATAAGGGTGCATTTCATAAAAAATCAAACCATCTTTATTGTCAATTTCTATAAATTTATTTGAAGACAGTAGCAAAACTGAATTATAAATCCTTTTATATAAACCAAAAATAATATTAAACTTTTGATTTCTTTTTTTAAGAGAAGTATAGCATAATATTCTACCACTATCAATATTTTGATCAATCAAATGATTTGTGATTACTGGATCAACACCCAATAACTTAGAATAAAGTAATGTAGAACGACCTTTGAGAAATGGCAACAAACCCCAATGGTCGTTTATAAGACCTTTATTAAAGCATGAAATAATATTATCTCTTATAATAAAACTCAATTTGTGAAATCCAACATCATATCTTTTTGGCAATTTAAAAGATCTTAAATTAGCTTTACTGCTGATTGAAATTGTTTCATATGAGCTTCCAAAAATAATCTTAAAAAGACAATTAATTAATGAAGAATTAAGAACTTTATTAAGTACTTTATTTGGATGGTATTTAAGGTTAATAACATCTACTTTTTTACCTTTCGCCAAAAAATAATAGAATGGAATAATAAAATGAAATGGATTACCTATTAAAGCAACTGATGTTGCTTTTAAGATTGATTTATCTATTAAAGGATTATTTATATAAAGTTCTTTATCTATTTTTACCTCATTGAAAACATGTTTATATTTTGAGTTCTCAAAATTAGATTCAAATTTTTTGATTGATTGTTCTATTAACTCAATATTTCCATCAACAAGCCATAAAAGTTCATTAAAAAATCGCACATCGTTAGATTCCATAAATTTTGATGCGCAAAACGCAATAATATAATCAGGCAAATTACTTTTAAGGCGTTTTAAATGAATTTTTTTTAGAACTATATTCGAATCCTGAAGTGAGTCAATACCCAAAAATCTTGAAACTTTTAAATTACTCATGCAAAGGAATTAATTTATTTGAACTTAAATCTTCAACAATTTGAGAGGAAGTCACAAATTCAACATCGCTATAATGCTTTTTTATGTAACTAAAAAACCTTTCAATATCATCAAAATTTTCAACAAAATCTTTTGTATGAGTTTCTATAACCATCAACTTGTATGTAGAATTTGATGCTTTTATATTTTTGTAAGCTCTTATGAAAGTTTTCTTCAAATACCAATACTTTTGTGCATTAATTTTCAAATGTGTTTTAAATGGTTTAAGTCCTAAATTTAACTTATCCTTACCATGAAGAGGCTTCATATGATTTATGCAATTTGGCACATCATATTTGTCAAGATCATTATTTTTTTTAAAAAATCTCAAAAATTTTATTTCATACATATACCTTAAAAAATCAGGCCAATTTAAATAGGTTGGAGTCATTGGAAGGACTACAATATTTTTTTTATTATCAACCTTATTAATGTCATCTTTTGAAGCAAAATATGGTTTAGAATCATTGTGTAAGCTGGTGTAATCAACATCTAGATTTTCTATCCTGAGTCCTTTAATTGGACCCATAACTAATTTTATTCCCTTCTTTACAAACACTTCATACAAAGTCTTAAAAGGCTGAAGTCCCCATGATCCGGCTTTATAAGAATTTAAGTTAGGTTGAAGGTTGAATTCCTTTAAAATTTCAGAAAGTACATCATAAGCGTTATTGAATAATAGTTCTTGATCTTCAGAATTTAACATTCCAATATTCCATTTATCGGTAACAAATACATGATCGTTCTCTATTTTTGCACCTACCCATTGTGAATGGAGATGTATTTGCACATCCATATTATTTTTTGCTAACAGTTTAATTGTCTCTTTAATTGTCTGAGCTTGAAAAGCAAAATCTTTAAAATCTTTGTTATCCTCTAAAAACAAATAATGAGCCATGTCAACATAAAACGTTCCCTTTATTGAAAATTTATTTAAAATCTGAACATATTTCTTTGTGGGTAAGTATTGCCTTAAGATAGGATGGCCTGTTCCATTTCCTAAAATTTCATTATCGTCCTCCAACAATACTTTTATTTTACTTTCCATTATTTTTATAGTTCACTTATTAAAATTGAAAATTTACCATTTTTATTTAACTCAAGCCTCTTAACATAAATAATCTCAACTGAATTCCCATTCCCCATAGCATAATCAAAATGTTTATAAAATGAAATCTCGTCTTCTGGTCTAAAAAATTTATTTTTAATTAATCGAACAATCAAATGTCCCTTTTTTATTTGTACATATTGAATTCCATCAATTTTATCATAAAGATCACCGTGAAGATTAAGAGCTGTTGTAGTTGTATATGTATTGTCTTTCTTATAAATTATATTTTTATTTCTATGGCCCTCAATATTTTTTACTATCAAACCCTTTTTTTTCGAATGAACAGTATAATTTCCTACATATTCAGCAAAATCACCTGTTCTAAACCTAATCAAAAACATTCCATTGTTATGAAAACCTGTTCCAACTAATTCGCCAACTTCTCCTTTTTTTGTAATATCATTTCCATTACGATCAATAAGTTCAACGTAACCATAAAAATTTTGAAATTGTAAATTATTAGATATTGGATTATCGCCTGCTATTATAAGTTTTTCTGAATGACCATAAAAACTTGAAATTTTAAGATTCATAACTTTTTCTATAAATTTTCTTTGATAATTCAATAATGGTTCAGAAGCGGTAAAAATACATTTAATAAAGCTGAGGTCTAAATCTAAATCCTTACATATTTTACAAAACAAATATGCAGATGACGGATAAGCTTGTAGGAATTTTATTTTCTTACTAATAAGTACCTTATAAATTTCTTTTACATATGACTTATCCAACCTAAATGCATCAAAAACAAATTCTTTGGTAAATGGTTTAATATTATATACTTTATCTTTACTAAGTTTATGATTTCTAATAACTCCCCTTGTTTCATAATTCCATCCATAGCTTTTCCAAATTGAATGCATACATGATAGCTCATAAAAGTATCTATTTTTTGGAAGATATAGTTTCATAGGACTACCAGTGGTACCACTAGTAGTTGCATATACATATTTAGATTTATCAAATTTTAAACTTAAAACATCACTAAAATTGTTAAGTACAATCTCCTTATCAATAAATTTAATTTTAGATTTAAAATCTTTAATTGTTTCTATCTTAGGATAATGAGAATAAAACACTGAAGATTTTTTAGCCTCATTTACATAATCAATTAATTTTTTTTCATAAGTTTTGTTTTTCTTTAATTCATTCAAAGCTCTTAAATACTTGAACCCATAAAGAAGACTAGGAAAGATATTAATTCTTAACAAAAGATTTGTCAGAAAATAATTTTTGTTATTAAAATAATTTAGAATTTTGTCAGGATCAAAAATCATAAAAAAATTGAATTGTAGATTTTAGTTAATTCAATTTTCACATTTTCTGGTAAATGAGGCTTAATTAATTGAGAACTAGATCTACCAAAATTTTTGAATTCAGAATTATTTTGTAATACAAATTTTAAAGATTCTTCTAGCTGATTATGACTTCCAGGTTCTATTATAAGACCATTAACTTTATCTTTAATTATTTCTGGGATGCCACCAACATTAGTAGAAATTATTGGTAAACCATAAGTCATAGCTTCCAAAATAGAGATAGGTAGTCCCTCATTATATGAGGGCAAAATAAAAGCATCAGCTTTACTTAAATGATTAATTTTATCATCACCCGAGATCCATCCAATATAATTTACTATTTCCGCAAGATTTTTATCTTTTATTGTTTTCTTAAATTTTTCTATTTCGCCATTTCCACCAAAATTAAAAACAATTTTACCAGAAATTTTTTCTTTAATTCTTTCAATTACATCTAGTAAAAGCCAAACCCCTTTACGCTTTGAAATATGACCAAGAAACAAAAAATTAAAAACATCTCCTTCTTTTTTCTTTTTATTTATTGGGGCAGGTACTATGTTTGGAATAATTTTAATTTTTCTTGGACTAAACTCTTTAGCAAAAAAATCTTTCCAAAAAGATGATAAACAAATCAAACAGTCAACATTATTAATAAAATATTTAATTTTATTTTTAGTCCTTTTGTCACTAGAATTATAAAAAATTTGATATTCTGCTCCATGTATATGATAAATAACTTTAGCTCTAAAAAATTTTAAAATTAAGAAATATATGTATTTTCTGTGAAAGCTATTATATGATGCTCCATGAATATGAAATATTGCCTTAGAAAACATCAAAGAGTAACAAATACATTTTATTACAGCAATTACACCATAATAAATTTTTAATAATTGATTTTTCGATGAGGTGCTGCTAATAAACAAAGCATCTGGAAAAATGTAAGAATATTCATTTAGAACTGAAGCAACTCCACCTTTACCGTCACGAAAATTAATACCAACAAAAATTATTTTCATATTTAAAATTTTTTTTTAATTTAACAATTAATTCTTTTACTTAATAAGTGAAATATAATTATTATAAAATTTATCTACCATAGTTTCAATATCAAATTTATTTTTAATTCTTTTTTGAGAGTTTTTACCAAAACTATTTCTTAAGCACTTATTATTTAAAAAAATATCTAATTTATTTACTATCTCATCAATATCATTTTCTTTATTCACAATAAATCCCGTTTCATTATTAATAATTAATTCAGAATTACCACCATTATCAGAAGCTATTACAGGAACGCTAAGTGCCATAAATTCCATTAGTGAATTAGAAATACCCTCTCCATGTGCTTTATAATTACTAAGCAAAATGCCAACATCACAACTATTCATTATATTCTCAACATCATCTTGTTTTCCTAAAAATTTAATTTTAGAATTTTTTAAAAAAAATTGAAGATTTTCTGAATTTCCTGAACCAACACAAATAAAAGTAATATCCTCTCGATTTTCTAAAATTTTTTCTGCGACTCTTAAATAGCTAAAATAATCTTTGTGTTTATCAAATCTAGCAACCATTCCAACAAGAAATTTTGTCTCAATACCAAAAGATGATTTTACTTTAGATTTAGGTTTTAGATTTTTTGCTCTAAAAAAATCAAACCCATTTTTAATTACATCTGACTTATTTGATTTTACATTATACGATTTTATACCTGCTTTAGAATTTGACAGAATCAAATCAGCAAAAAAGAAGTTAAGCTTAGAAATAAAAGAAACATTATTTATAGCTGGCGCATCAGCTATTTGACTATTGATTAATTTAAATCTTACAAAAATTTTACTTGGCAAAAGATAGAATGCAGATAAGTTACTCCACACATGAACAATATCTGGACTAAAAGAATAAATATGTTTATATACGGTTAAAAAATACTCAAATTTATGTTGTTTTGGCACTCTTTTTAATGTAACAATCTCTATATTAAAATCAAAAATTTCTTTGTAATGGATTGAATCTTCAAACAATAATATTTTAATAAAAATATCATCATACTTTTTTTTCAAACCTTTAATTAGCTCAACAATACGACGCTCTCTGCCACCAGCAGTTAGGGAATCGTTCATTAACAAAAGTTTCATGTAATACTTTTTAGTTTGTTAATAAATTTATTAGTATAGTCAATTTTATTGTAATATATTGGGTAGAAATACAAACAAAAATAAATAGGACTTAAAATAATAGAAAAACCAAAGCCAGTTATTATTATTATAAAGGCTATTATTGAATAATTTCCATAAAAATTATAATTGAAAAATCTAACTAACTTAGAAAGCAATAAAATAAATATTAAAGAACCTATTAAACCATATTTACCAAGAATTTCTGCAATTCCCCCAACAGGTGAAACAATAGTTTCCTCATCATGATAACCAATTGTTAAATGACTCGCACCTGCAGTTCCTGCTATTGGATAATTCAGAAAATCATTAAAGCGCATTGCTAAGCTTGCAAATCTGCCAGGATTATAAGAAGAATTATATTCTAATGATAAATCCAAAAGCTCACTATAATCTTGTTGAGACTCTTCTAAAATTTTAGAGTAAAGAATAGGATTATAAATAAAAGATAATGAAACAAAAAAAAGTACTAAAGACAAATAAAAACTCTTAAATTTTGAAAATGAATTAGTATAAATGTACCACAATAAAAATACTAATAAAGCCGTCAATGATGTTGTTGACTGAGCGGTAATAATTGCTAAAATATATACTATTGAACGCTTGGAAAAGAATTTATCTCCTCTAACAACAACATTAATAAACATAGCCAAAATAATAAATAGTGAAAAAGGACCTGGTTCCCAGCAAAAGCCAGAATTTCTTGGTAGACCTGACATATTAATATTCTCATGAAAAGTATAAAAAATTACAGAAGCATATTTGATGTTATCAGAACCATAATTTTCAGAGAGATCAAATGTATTTATAAAATTGTAAAGCTGTTCATCAAAGAATATTTGAAAAGAGTAAAAAAACAATGAAATTATGACCAAAGAATAAATTATTTTTTCATAGTATACAAAAAAATTACTTCCAACAGAAACTAAAATATTGTGAGCAATTATAATTTTGAAAATAGTCAAAGTTAGAAACATTGGATGGAAAAGATTATCTGTCGTTATAGTACTAATAAAAAAGTAGCCGAGCCATATTAGACACATAACAATTAACTTTTTATTAATATTGCGAATAAAAGAATTAAAATTTAGTATAGTTAAAATTAAAGTCAAAATAAACAAACCGTCCCAAGAATTAAAAAAAGGAATCCCCCCACCTGAGAGCAATACAACAAGTAAAATTGAAAAATTTTGTCTCATTATTAAATTTCTAAGAATTCAATCAATTGATTACTATATTTTGAAGGATTAAAGTAGTTATCACAAACCGCATAGCCATTTTGAGCAATGGATAATGACTTATTTTTTGGTAAAATTACTTTTTCAAAAGCTGATACACATCCCTTTATACAATTGGGTTTAAATAAAATTGCATTGCTATCATCTAGATAATCTAAAATTGAATCCAATGCACTGACAATAACCGGCTTTCCCGACAACAAAAACTCTCCAAGTTTTGTTGGAAATCCACCACTTGTGAATTCCTTGCATGGTGTCATTACACAAGCAACAGAATTTTTTAAAACATAAGGGATATCTTTACTACAAAGTGGCCCTATCATGATAACTGAATTATGATCAATTTCATTTAATAAATTTTGTTGATTTTCATAACTAATTGGTCCAACAATTAATAATTTATAATCTGATTTTTTTTTAGAAAAAATGGTAAATGCTTTAATCATAAATCTGAGTCCATCTCTTTCAACACCTCCGTTACCCCCAACATATACAAAATAATTTTTGTAGTAGAAATTTTCAGGCATTGTAATATTTTTAAATCTTGAAAAATCAACAGTCATTGGCAACAATAATATCTTTTTATTTGTAAATTTTCGATAATAATTTTTAAGAATTTTTGTCATTACAATCATTCCGTCAGACATTCCATACGCCGAAAAAATAATTTTTTTTATAAAATAATTATTTTTTCTTCTATAAAATTTTGGATACTCGCTTTCTTCAATTATTAATTTATTAGAACAAAATAATTTTATTAAAAAAATTTGAAAAAAACTTATTACACCAGTGTTAGCATAAAATATTAAAGTAGAAGGATTATCTTTTTTAATATTAAATAACAATTTAATTGTAGAAATAATTACTAGCCAAATTTTTAGAATTTTATTAGATTTTTTTGGCCAGACAGTTGTATTGTTTGCATATTCATAATCGACACCTTTAAAACTTCCATATGGTTCTTTATTATTTATTTTTGAACCAAACTCCGTTGATAATGGAATATAAATTTTTACATTTTTACTTTTTGCAATTTCTGACGCATAAGACAAAATTCTATTTGTAGCAGCCATTCCAATTGGAAAGGGCTCTTGCAAAACCACACCTAAAGAATATTTTTTATGCATATTTAATTAAATTAGACTTTTTCAAAAAATGTATCTGAATCGTTTGGATCGTAAGGTTCGTTAATCCAAAAAATAGTTAACAATTCATTCTTTCCTATATTGGTTATGTTATGAGTATGCCACACAGGCATATCAACAAAGGACGGAGATTCTCCATCTAAATCAAATGTTAATATTTTATTTGATCCTATTTTGCGTAAATCGATTCTAGCTTTTCCTTTTATTACAGTGAAACGTTCAGCCTTTCTGGTGTGAAAATGATTACCACGAGTGATTCCAGATTTTGTAGTTGAAAAACTGATTTGTCCACCTGAATTTAATTTTATTGTTTCAACAAAACTTCCCCTATTATCTTTATGCTGAATTAAGTTAAACGGATAGAATTTTTCATGATCAATATAGCATAAAAAAGTATTAAACAAGTTTTTATCAAATGTTGAATTTATGTCAGGAATGACTCCTTTTTCAAAATAATTATTTTTAAAAGAAGTTAATTTTTTTAATAGTTCTGATACTTTTATTTTTTTTGTAAAATTGACATCAATAGATTCATTAATTCTTTTTTTATTTTGGATTTTATTAATAATTATCTCAACAAGTTCACCAACATAAATCAAAAATAATTGACTATCATTCAACACTTCAGGCTTTTTTTCTTTCGTTAATTGATTACAAAAAGTAGCTACGACTGAGTTATAGTTAGGTTTGCAAAAAGGACCAAAAACATTTGGAATTATAAGTCCAGTGTATGAAGCGTTATTTTTTTCACTCCATATAGAAAATAATTGATGAGAAATCTTCTTTGACTTTCCATATGCATTTATTTTATTTTCTTGAGTTGATGAAGAAAAAATAATATGTGGCTTTGAATTTGTTAATTCACAAGCTTTTATTATTTTTTCAGTAAGAGATATATTTGTTTGATAAATAAACTTTTCATCATCATTTCTATTTATGCCAGCTAAATGGACAATTACGTTACATTCTTTAACAAATGTTAACATTTTATCTTGCTTACTAAAATAATCTCTTTCAAAGTCTATAATTTTAAATTGTTCATTTAAATATGTTAATGTATTTGTTAAAAAACTTCCAATAAAACCATTACGACCTGTTATACCAATTTTAATTTTCTGAACCTTTGTTTTCATAGCAATTTTAAAAAAATTATGATTTTTAGTATCTAAAAAGTGTAAACTAAAGCAAAGTTGTCCTATCTGAATTGTTCGATGAATCGTCATTTAAAATATCGTGTCTCACAAAAGGTAACTTCATCAAAAGTTTCATCATACCCTCTTCATCTAACTGTTCTGTATTGTGAGAATGATAGTCCTCAACTTCAGAAACATTTTTTTTCCCCTCAGTAAAAAATCTATTATAGTTTAAATCTCTATTATCAGCAGGTATTCTATAATAATTTTTTAAATCTTCAGCTTTAGCCATATCTTCCCTATTCACAAGAGCTTCATATAATTTTTCTCCATGCCTAGTTCCAATA
>MDTC01137309.1_pt1 | contig 10695 bp, 8 predicted proteins | sample 811181 | NCBI WGS metagenome assembly MDTC01 (sample SAMN05326644, study PRJNA326480) | marine metagenome | isolation source: seawater | place: Pacific Ocean: North | collected 2011 | reverse complement strand
CGGAAATATTTTCAAATATTTTTTTCACTATCGTGGTGAGCTTATCCTTGTCGTTGGGCGGCAAATCCTTCTCCAGCATGATCCGGTTCAGCGCGCCGCGCAGCGTCTGCGTCGCCTCCGTCCCAGCAGCCGGATCCTTCTCCAGCTCCACGCTCCCTCCATATATATTTTTTTCTTGGATTTTCCGATCAACTCCGAAAATAGTTTTTCTTTTTGATAAACTTCTCCTTATCTTTTTTTTTGATAATCTCTTAGTTCTTCTCCTTGAATTACGCCGTTTCGTTTTCCTTAATCTTTTGCGTTTTGTTTTTCTTGATACACGTCTTTTTATCCTCTGTTGAATACTTCTTTTTTTTATCTGTGATCTACGTCTGCGGTATACCTTATTATTGCTTTTTCTTTTTGATTTATTCCGTTTTATACCCATTACTATTATATTATAATTATATATTTAAAAAATTTGATCAATAATAAAAAAAAGAATACAAATGAATACTATGGAATGTCTCTGTTATTTAATTGATTGGTCGGGTGTGAATGGAAAGTATATCCATATCGAATCTGGTGAAATATATGATAATCAAAAACACGGGTCTCTAGATTGTCAAAGTAAAGTAAAAGAAGGAATACTTGATTATGGAGAATATTTTAATATATGTAAATATATTCCTGGTGATCCAAAATCACACTTTCCCAGTGCATATGCAAAAGTAAGTAAACATTATTCGTCTAAGATTGAAGAAGGTATACCTCCTATCTCTAAAAAGTTGTTTCAATAATTATTCTTGAATAGTACTATTATCTGATATACTTATCCCTTTATTAGTTAACATTTTCCTTATCTCATCAATATCTACATTACTCTCATCAAACTTTGTATAGAAACGTGAAAGATGATAGTCTAAATTGTTTTTAAAAAGTGATATTCTTTCATTATTAACCTTCTTTATTAAGTCAATAATATTTTTATTAATAGTATGGTTTATATCTATAGTGCGTTTATAAGTTAACATATCACTTATAAGATCCCTACACACGTCGCAAGTCCCCAGTCCCGAGTGTTCCCTGGATGATTCAACAAATGGAATGGTATTTTTCTTTATTTCATTTTTCACTATTTCATACATTTCTTTTTTAAGGTATTCTTTTATAGATATCATTTCCCCAAATAAATATTTATCCTGTGTTCCTAGGAATAATAAATCGCTTATATTTTTTTTTAATGTATAGATCTCAGAGTCATTCAACACATTAATTTCAAATAATTTTTTAAAAATCTTTGATTCTTTTATGGTAGTTTTATTCTGATAAAAATCATTATTCATTTCTATAATATAATCTTCACAATACTTTTTCAGTAACTTACGATATGGTTTTACTAAGTCGTGGATTAAATGAAATATTTCTCCATTCTGAGATTCATGATTAATTTTTTGAAGTACTGAGGTTAATGTCTTTCCGTGTGTATCTACATTCAATCTCTCCTCATATTTTCGATTGTATTCTATTATGGAATCCATTTCTTCTATTAAATTCTTAGGTTCTTCTTTTAGTTTATCAAGATTAATTTCACCTTTTACATTATTCGATAGTTGGTCAATAATGCCTTTTAACCGTTCTCTTTCTTCTTCTTGGAGTGATGTTTTGTCAATATATTCAAGAATATAACCTTGTAATTTATCCATCTTAGATTTTAATATATTAATATATGTTTCTTCTCTGTTTTTACATATTGTATTAATGGTATCCCTTAATTGATCTATTGTATCTGAAAATCCTTCTTTTGTTGAACATAAATTAATATGGATATTTTCCTCTAAAATATTATTTTCCTGTAATGCACTATTGGTTGTAATACTTTCTTTTAGACAATCATTCGTTTCAGCTAATTTTTGATTGAATTTTTCCCTGACTTTCTTTTCAATTTTTTCTTCTGATTTATTTTTGTTCTTTTTGTTCTTTTTGTTCTTTTTTTTCTCTTTATCCATAATTTCTTGATACATTTCATCTGTCTTAGTAATTACTAATATAACATCAGATATCCTTTTTGTAATCATTACACCAACAATATGATTACTAAAACTATTACCTATAAAGTCAGAAGTCTTTGCTCTATCATTATTCTGTACAATTGCAATAAAATCACTCTCTTTTTCTAAATATTCAGTCGTCTTATCAGTACGGTAGATAGACTTATCATATAATCCTGGTAGATCAACTAATGTAATTTTTTGAAGTATTTCATTGTGATAATACATCTCCATTTTACGTATAAAAGGGCTAATATTAATGTATGTTGATCTATCTTCCCCCTCATTCGTTTTATAAGTAAATTGAAAGTGATAATGGTGATTACCATGTTTCTCCCCTTTTAACTTCTGAAAGAATGAATCCCAATTAATATCCTCATTGATTGAATCTGAACCTGAATCTGAATCTGAATCTGAATCTGAATCTGAATCTGAATAACATTCAATCTTGATTTTATTCATTTCAAGGACTTTTTCTTTCACCTCTTGTAAAAGGGTCTCCTTATTGTTAATTAATTCATCTGAATATTCTGAACAATTATTTTTATCGTTTAATATTTCTTTGAAAGAATAGTCTTTGTAATCTACTTCATTAAATACAAGGTTATAACTAATATCTTCCCCATATTTAACTTCTACAGGGTATTGTGTGACAGCCCCCTCTCCAGTCCCTGAACACATTATACCATCTTCACGCAATATGCAATTAATCAAAGTAGACTTTCCATGACCCGATGCTCCTAATAATGCTAATTTTGGTATTTTTTCAGAATAACTAAATACATTCTCTATTTCTTCTTCATCCTCTTTGGTTATAAATTTTGATCTAAGTTTTGTTGTATTTATTTCTTGAAGTATAGGCCATCCCTTACGAAGATCTTCCATCCTTTATTTAGTATTATGTCAATTAATTTTATATATCTTATTTATTTCAAATTTAAGTAGGGGATAATATATTTTAATTATTTTATAAGAAGAAACCCCATTTATAATTTCTTCTAATGAATATGGAGTAATATTATGTTATATTATATTATATTATATGGCTAAAACTTTTATTATAAATAAAGAAAAATATTCCGAATTATTGTTATTATGTGGACATGATACTAATCATGATTTTTTTGAAAAACTAGATCCAATGAAACAATATTTCCAAAGAGGGGGGTCTTTAGGCACCTATTGGACGGATCCACATAGAGTTGGTGAAACACGACAAGGTACCCCATATTTAAATTCATTTATTATAGACCTTGATTATGAAAAAGTGAATCAATTAATTGATAACGATTATAATATATATACAGCTATTTCTGAAAATAATTATGAAAATGATCCTATTAATGTTAAGACTGTAATAAAGGCACACTATCTAGATTATGAAAATATTATTTCAAGAAAAATGAAAGCATTGGAGAAAACAAAAGCAAGAACAAGGACAAAAGCAAGAAGAACAGTACCAACAATAAAAGATATACAAGAAAAGTTTAAATGGATGGACGAAAAAGATATGTCTCCAGCAGACCTACGGGTGATGCATGCGGTAACTAGATACCTTCAAGGTAAGTCCGCAAGCCGCTCTAAGTGGTCTGCGTCCAGTATTTTGACGAAGGCCACCCCAAAGAGACGAGGAGGCGCTCCAAGGGTAGGGACGAGAGTCCGTCGCCCACCCGAGCATATTTTAAAAAAAATAGAAGAAGCGAAATCATTAATAAAAAAACTTATTCGAAAAATTAAGGTATGGGATGGATATGTATTTAAGGTAAGGGCACAACCAGAATTTTATCCAGATGATGAAAAGTTTGGATACCTACATAGAATTAACGGGGAATTAAGAGGTAATGAGGAAACCGTTGGAGATAGTTTATTTCTCTTTTCAGAATGGGTTAATAATAAAGGTACTATAAATGCAAAATCAAAATTACTAACTAATAAAACACTTCAATCTATATATAGTGACGTATCCACTGTCGAAAATGAAACAGAATATTTATCAAAAATATATTTTGGATTCTATACTATTTTTGATGATCTTTTAAAAAAAGTGGATAACAACACTGATTTAGACACATTATTTTCGGATATTAAAAAATTTTCTCTATATACATCTTCTATTGATGTTGGAGATGATAATATTGAAGATGATGATTTTAGTATAAATATAGATACATTTGTTAAAAAGAAATGGTTAAAATATCATAAAATGGGTCATAAAAATCTATCATTAATAGAACACTTTTTATCAGATACAGAGATAACATTAACAAAGGAGGAACAGGATAATATAAAAGCACTCAAATATGAAATTATGGGATGGTGGGCTGATAATAGTGGTTATAAGATTACAGATCAAAATCACTGGGCTTCTAAACAATTTATTAGAATGAAAGGGGGTCCTGGTGTAGAATCAATCACAGATAATTCTATTCGCGATGATTTCCTATTTACGGAGTTTAAGATAAAAAAACTTCAGAAAACTGGAATCTTCAATTATAATAAAGAAAATGAAGCTATTCTAACTCCGAATGTGAATGATATTATAAAGGATATATCTGAGCGGGCATTTAGTAATGATGCATTTAGTAATAATGCCTCTTCTACAAAGTTTTACTCTGATGATGGTGATATAGGTAGGTTAAAAGACCTTGACTCCCCTATAATGTTTAGTAAGGGGCATTACAATTGTAATACAGTTAATGTTGCTGATCCTGCCCCTACATGTCCTGAATGTCAAACGACTTGTGAGGGGGTTAATTTAATGGTTTTAAATAAAGGGGGGGATGAACTTATTAAACTGAATATTAATGCGAAAAATAAAACCTTAACAAATAATTCAATGATGTCATACATGATAAACTTCGAAAATGGTAAAGTACTTCAAGGTACTAAAGGTTCGGTAAATACAATGGAGGGTAGAAAAAAGGTAGAAGGTCTATCTAAATCATCTGTCCTACATGATGTTTTTTCTAAGATGAGCACTGCTCCAAGTCTACCAAGAAATGCGGGAAGAGATACCTATTCAAAAATCCTACAAAATTATATTACAAACGATCATTCCATTCAAGAGTTAGTTGAAATATTCTGTTTTAAATTATTTGGAGATTTTGGTCAAGAACTATATTCTGTATATCAATCATTTCAAGGGAATTCTTCATATATAGGAAATGACTGGATATCTTATATAAGATATCTTTTTCTTAAAAAAAACACTTCAGTCCAAAAGAGGAAAAATACAGGATTTCACCCATGGTACGGTGGTTTCTTAGGTAATACATCATTTAATATAATATATCAAGATAGTATCTTTTCCCCCGCTGTTTCCCCATCAACTTCTCCAACAGCGAAAAGAAGTCGGATTGTTAGTGGAGGAAAGGGGCGTACAAAAAGAAGGACAACAAGGAAAACACGAAAAAGATCACGAAGAAGAGATTTACCAAAATTAAGGATTCTATCTTATAAAAATAAGAAACACAAGTATAAATTAAATGATCCTCAACAAAAAAGAAGAAAAGCCCTCGATGCTGGGATAAGGGCTGAGAAAAAAACAAAAAAAACAATCAAAAAAGCAGCGACCGCTAAGAAAGCAAGACTGAACGTGCTACGGATCTACCGTAGAAATAATAACCCCAAAGAATGCGATATATTAACCAAAGATATGAAATATATTGATCAAAAATATAATTTAGGTAAAACAAAATCTATCTGTAGAAAAGGGAGAAAAAAGAAATCAACACGGAGAAAAAAGTAAATGTATCGAATAAAAGCTTCGAATAACAAATTTGAATATCAACAATCCTTAATATTTAAAGGTTATTCGAATAAATATGAATATAAATATGGAAAACGATAGAGAATGTGCTCGGACATCATATAAATACGCTGAAGCGAATAATAAACGTCTCTATGATAAAGGGGATGTAAAAGCAACTGATAAATATATATATGATAATCAAAAAGAAGATGCTCTAGAAATTGTTAAAAAATTTCATGAAAATAGACAGTTACGTGTTATTAGTATAATTAAACAATGTAAGGTAGGGATGGATGGTTTAATGATAGAACTGAATTATCAAATGACAACACACCCCGATGATAATTTCATTTTATCCATTGATAATGTTTATATTATAACCGGTATGAGTAATAAAGAATGGGAAGATAACCTTAAAGATAAAATACCTCAATGTTTTCAAAAGAATGTTTATCATCATGGTAAATTAATGTCAAAAGGTAAATTAACTAATTCACTATCAGGTATTAAAGATGCTTTAATTATTATTGATGAAATAGATACTGGAGACAAACAAATGCAGAAACTACACCGTATGCTAATTGAATCCGGAATATTTAACAAAGAATATATTCAGGAAAATAACATTCGTTTTGTAATGGTGAGTGCTACTATGAAAAATCAATTATATGAATTGAATAAATGGAGCATGAATGGTGTTTCTCATGATATCCATAAAATGAAAATCCCCAAAGATTATGTCTCAATTGAATATCTTAAAACGAAAAAATATTTGGATCAATATTATCCACTTAATTCAGAAGAAAATATCAGAAAGTGGATTCAAGAAGATATTATTGATAATTATGGAGATGATATTAGACTGCATTTCGTAAGGTGTACCGTGAAAAATATAGATCTTATAAAGGGAGTTTCTTCTAACTATGGACTCGCTGTACGTGACCATACATCTGAAAATAGAATACCAGAAAAAGATTTGGAAGATTATTTTTCTCAAGAATTAGAATCACATATGATCATACTTGTAAAAGGTTTTTATAGAAGATCCAATTTAATTCCGAATTCATGGAAAATGAAAATTGGAGCGATGCATGAGTCGTGGGTAAAGAATCCATCCACGGAAACCGAAGTTCAAGCTTTTCCTGGAAGAATGTGTGGTTATTGGAAAAGTAAATTAGATAATGGACATAAATTTGGCCCTATAAGAACTAACTTAGAATCAATGGAAGAATATATTAATTGGTATAATGATCCAGAATCACAATTTATTAAAAAAACGAATACAATGGTTAGTGCGAAAAATATAGGTATTAAACTCCCCCCATCTATTCGTAAATATCCCATTATTAAAGATGAATGGAAGGGGAAAAAATTATTCACAGAAAATGAATGTAATCCTGTGAGAGAGGAAATAAGGAAATATCAAATAGAAAAAAGATATATACCCTCTCCAGAAATACCCAAAAATGGAGAAAGGAAAAAGAAAGGTATTGGAGGGGGGAAATTCAGGGCCCTTTCTACTAAATTCTTTGAAAAAGATGAAATAACGGGTCTCTTTAAATATTCATATCCAAAAAATACATTCAAAAAATTATGGACTCCTGATGAAATTACTAAAGACCATACTAACCTTTGTAATATAACAAGTAAGACAAATATCCATAATCTGCGTATTATTGAAAGAAGACCTACTTATGAAGAAGTAAATGGGATTAAAGAATTACGCTACAAAATATTCTACTATGATGGTGTTGAAGAAAAAGAAGAAGAATAATTGTAAAAATTACACAAAATTTGAATTTATTGAAAACTTGATTCTACTAAAACTAGAAAGATGTAAGCGCTTATTGAGGAAATCATTATTCATATTTCTTAATAAAACTCTGAAAAGAGGACACTTTGTGAAGAATAGTTCTCCGAACAAAGGATAATCTTTAAAGAGTAATTTACCGGATTAGCTCAGTTGGTTAGAGCGAGGTGCTAATAACGCCTAGGTCATGGGTTCGATCCCCATATCCGGTACCATCATAATATCATAAAAAAAATACCATTGAAATTAATTATCACACAGTCATGGCTCGTCTCGAAGGAGAAAGGCAGGGCTTAGGTGCCCTAGGTTGGCATTGGGGGAATCTTGTATCCACTTGTGTATTTGAGTGAAAATGATTAGCTACCATGGAAACTTATTTCATATTTGGAAGTTGCATAGTCTCTGGTTACGTACCGAACAAAGGAGGGAACGCTGGATGTATGCAATTGTTTCAACATTCGTTGGAATCTGAGTGCACTTTGATGTCATTTAACTAACTTACGTGGGTTCAAATCCCACCCATGACACTTCATTCTATTTTTTATTTCGTTAATTACTTATAGTATTAGTTTTTCTCATCTAACCAATGAATGATTAAACCTCTATGTTTATTATTCATAAAATTAATTGTATCTTCTAAATATTCTTTTTCATTCATGGGAAACCAATCCCCGTGACCAGAACTCCCTGTATCCAATGTTTTCCACTGAATTCGTACCTCCATTATCCTTTTTTAATTTAACCTTATATTTAATTTATATCAAATTTAAAAAAAAATAATACGGTCTATTAAACATATTGAATTATTATATAAAAGGCAGATAACTAAGACTATTCATCATCAGAATATTCTTCTTCTTCTTGTTCTTTGGACCATTCGTCAAGAGCTTCCAATACCTCGCCAGCCCCTTGGCATTCGTGGAGGACCCAGGAACGCCATATTGCATCACCCTCACCGAACCCCTTTTCTGTCAAATATTTTTTCATAGTATCATGGTTGCAAATGCCGAAGTGTTCATAAGCACCTCCTTCCTGGAATTGCTTTGTCCAAAATTGTTCTGAACCCGCACCGATACATTCTGGTATACATCTACAATTACAACGTTCATAATATTCATCAATCATATATGTTCCATGTCTTTTCTTCCGTTCCCCCTCAACTACTTCTATCAGTTGAATTAAATTGGGTTGTTTTTCCTTTTTAGTTTCTTTCACGTAAATGTATCCAAGGATCTTGTTACAACTATTATTATAAAGGAAATAGATATCACTTATATTTGGTAAGAGTTCCTGCTCCTCCTTATGATTTTTAACATAGTTCAAAATATTTTTTGACTGTTTATTATATATATCATCTACTTCGTATTTAAGATCTCTAAATTGAAAAAACTCAATATCCTTACGAGATTCATCCATTATTCTTATCTTCTTTTGTATTTTTGGTTTTTGTTTGCATTATATTTTGCATTATCAAATTTACATAATTGTACAGCACACAATATGAACCCTATTATTATAATATCAAATTTGATTGATTGATATTATTTATAATAAATAAAACTGAATGGAAGAAACAACGAATAGAGTCTTTCATAATCGCGGTAAACCATCCCTGGAAGAAATACCGGGGTATAAGGTTTGTGATCGTTTTCGTGAGGAAATACAAGAAAATAGAACTGATAAATACGATATCCCTAGCGATGAATTTCTTAATGATTATATCCCACAAAATTTAGATACATTTGTAACATGGAGGAATGTTTTAGCTTGTGGAATGATTCAAGAACAAAAGAATAATAAACATATCAGAGAAGATATTCAATATGAAAATATACAAATAAAGTATCCAGAAGCACCATCACCATCCCCGGCACCTTCTCCAGATTCAGATCTAATCATTGAGGCACAAGAAATAAGAAACATAAGTTGTACCAAAGAAAATGATAGTATTGTGATTGTTTATATAGACAAAGAAAAGTATATCAAAAAGATTAATAAAGAGGATGAGGTATGGAAAACTGAATATTCAAAGTATTTTCACAATGATTTCCATAAGTTTTATAATGCCTTGGAAAAATGCTTTACAGATAAAAACTTTTATGTAAAATGGAATATAAAAGATAAAACAAATAATTATGTAATACTTCAGATTTACTGTGAAGATGATCTATTTGGTTTTAAGATAGAGATTTCTATTGAACGAGAAGAAAATATAATTGATATACTTGAAAAGAAAGTGAAAGAATTAGAAAAAAAAGAGAATAAATATGATGATACTATAATTGACCTTCAAAATAAAGTAACCTCTTTGTGTGAAGTTATTAATATGATGGGTCCGAGTTTTATGAGAAATATTTGTGGTGACGGAAAGAAACACGCTAATTATGGTCCAAATTGTTTTGGAAAAATGAGATGCGTTACGGGTACTGGAGAGGTTCCAATAGATCCAACTGATTATATTGATCAATTAGCTTTAAATTCAAAAACAACTCCAACGGGGGGAATTTGGATTTCTAAAAATGGTCTTATGGAAATTACATCAGGATCTGCTGGACATAACCCTAATCCTTGTGGACTTAGTTGGAGTCAAGCAGCTTGGAACATAGTCAAAACTCAAAAGAAGTTGTATTTATAAATCCAAAAATTTGATAAATATTTGAGGACCATTGTAAAATAATGGAAAGTATTAATCTTGCAAACTATAATTGTAATTATGAAATCCAATACGTTCAATTTATGGTAGATGTCCTCAAACCTTATATTGAGTTTCAATCATTTGATACAGAAGAAACAAAAATTAATCTTGCAGGTGAATCTGTATCTAAGAAAGGGTTACTTATGTTTTTAAAAAAAGAAAATGGGATTCAAGAAAAGATTGATGAAAATAGATTTATTCAATTCATCCAAGTTGATTTTTCAATTATTCGCAGTGAACTGAAAGAAAAGTATACTGATGAATTAATCAAGGAACAAGAAAAGAAAAAACATTTTGATACAATTACAAGGGATCCCTATGGTGGTAGATCAAAGCCCCACGATATGAGTAAAACAGAGTACGATGAGAAAATGGAGTATTACGGGCTCCTAACCCCCAACCGCTCGCG
>MDTC01144222.1_pt1 | contig 10696 bp, 5 predicted proteins | sample 811181 | NCBI WGS metagenome assembly MDTC01 (sample SAMN05326644, study PRJNA326480) | marine metagenome | isolation source: seawater | place: Pacific Ocean: North | collected 2011 | reverse complement strand
TGCTATTCAAGAAGACCTTCTCGATCGACCTGGTGTGCAAGTAGACCCGATTCAACCAGGTGATATTGCCACAATACGATTTGAATCTCGGTTCCAGAATACTGGCGGGCATACGGTTCAAGTTGAATTACCAGCAGACCGGCTACTTCTCGATAACCAGAGAACGGCCACCGTGGAAGTCGTAGACGAAGCCGAAGTCCTTGTGATCACAACAACGACGAATCGAAACAGCCTCGACAATGATTCGTTTTATCTCACAACGGCACTCAATCCTGGTACCAGTGCAGCGACAGGACTACGGCCGCGCATCGAACCGCCGAGAGCTCTTACGACACTGGACCTCAATACATTTGATTCTGTGTGGTTGCTAGACGTACCACGCCTCGATGCCACAGCAATCAGGCCGCTCGAAGATTATGCAAGGAATGGTGGTGGCGTCGTTTTTTTCGTGGGACCGAACACTGATTACAAAGCAATAAATGACTCCATGTTTCGAGCTGGAGAAGGACTTTTCCCTGTTCCCCTCGCTGGTGCTGTGGACCTCCTTAAAGACCAACAAAACCCGAACGCACCTGACATAACTGCTGAAGACCATCCCGTTGTTGCTATTCTGAGTGGCCGACGAAACCCTTTTCTCGACGCTGTGAATATCGATCGCTACATGGCAGTTGAACGCACGTACCAGCCCTCCGCTGACAGCGGCCTCCGTCGTCTTCTTTCCTTAAGAAATAAGAATTTCCTTGCTGTTGAGAAGCCATTTGGCAAGGGCATGGGAGTTACATTCCTCTCCACAGCTGCACCTACATGGAACAATTGGGCTCGTAATAATCCCAGTTGGGTAGTCGTCATACTGGAACTTGAAAGGCATCTCGCTCGCCTACGGCGACAATACAAAACGATACTTATCGGACAGCCAATTGAAATAGATCTCGAGCAAGGCATCGATGGAGTTGATATCGATTTCCTTTTACCCCCGGAAAATCGTATTGTGCATGAGGTTGCATCAATGAGTCAGGACGGCAATCTTGCAGCTGTCATGGACAACACGCTTGAACCAGGAATATACAGGGCTCGCTGGCAGACTGCTGCAGGGGTACGCCAAGAATGGACTGGGGCTGTAAACATTAATCCCATCGAGGGCAATCTGGAGCGACTGCCAATTGCGGAACTGCCTGAATCCTTACCCGGCATCTCGTTCTTATACGATCGGGCTGACAGTCTAAAGCCTACGAATGAAAATCGTGGTAGCTCATCTCTAGTGCGCCCGGTGCTTTTCACTTTACTGATCATTCTTCTCTGCGAACAACTCCTTAGCTACTCCGTGAGTTACCACAGAGCACATAAGAAAAATTAAACAGCAAACCTGAACTCATAACCCGCTTCCAACCAATGATGATGCGTTTCATTCCCAACACGAGATTCCCAACCCCATTTTGTGTAGCAGAGCGTATTGAGTACCGAGTCTCTAGCGGTCTTCTTGATAGCTTTTCTGAATGGTGGCACATGCCTGTTTTCGTTGCATGTATAGCAACCGTAGTGGGGACGGTCCTGTGGATATATCATCACGACGCCGCTGAGATACCCCGCTGGAAAGGTATTCCCTTGGCTTTCCTGCGAATTTTTGCATGGACAATACTACTGTTTGGATTACTCGATATAAGACGAACAGCAGAGCATGAAATTACGTTCCCCTCGAGAGTGGCTGTTCTTGTTGATGAAAGCGCTAGCATGACACTGGCGGCCAACACTGATTCCACTACGGCCTCAAAGAAACAGCCAGAGGAAGCCACAAGCCGTGCCAATGTTGCCAGCAACATCCTTCAAAACAGTGACTTTTTAAGTGCTCTCCGGAAGACACACGAGGTGTCCGTGTGGAGTTTTTCAACGAACTCTCAGAAAATTGCATTGCTTCCTCAAGAAAGTCCATCACTCTCAGGCAACGCGACCGATAATGCGCAGGATTGGCAAGAAAAGCTTCTTCCGCAGGGATCAGAAACCCGTCTTGGCGATGCTCTCCTAAACGTTCTACGAGGTGAGCCGGATGAATCACTCAGTGGCATTATTGTACTCACTGACGGTGGAAACAATGCTGGAGTTGACCCAGCGCAGGCCGCATCAAAAGTCGCTGACACGCCAACAGAAGTGCACGTCATAGGACTTGGCTCGGAACGATTGCCCGCGAATGTACGCGTAGCTGATCTGCTTTCGCCACCACGCATTTTCCCCGGAGACAGTTTTAGTATCACTGGCTATCTCCAAAGCCAAGGTCTTGAGGGCGAGATTGCGCAGGTGGAGCTTCTTGAAGCAGAGGCTGAGGCAATGATCGGTGCTTCTTCAAACGAAACGCCGGGTGGTCGTGTTATCGATACGACTGAAGTTCAACTTGCTGCAGACGGTGAACTCTTAGCCGTACGGTTTGACCTCGATGGACTCGAAACTCCCGGAAGTCGTGTTCTTGCAATCCGTGTGATCCCCCCATCAGCAGACAGCAACTCAGGAGACAATCTAGAAGCTGCCGACATTGAAGTTGTTGATAGCAAAACTCAGGTATTGCTACTCTCTGGTGGGCCGAGTCGTGAATATCGTTTCTTGCGGAATGTTCTGCAGCGAGATCAGAGTTTCGCTGTTGACGTACTTCTCAATTCTGCGCCGTCTGGCATATCACAAGATGCGCGAAAAATCCTTGACAGCTTTCCAGCAAGTAGTGAAGCGGTGGATGAATATGACGTTATTATTGCTATCGACTACGACTGGGAAGAATTAGACCCCGCGTCTATCGCTCGCCTTGAACGCTGGGTGAGTGAAGACTCTGGAGGCCTTCTCTTCGTTGCTGGCAACGTCTTCATGCAACAGTGGCTTACAAACAGACGTTTTGAAGCAATCCGAAACCTCCACCCTGTAGAACTTCGCCGTGGTGAGCAGCTTCTTCTTACAGCACAATTGGCAGCGACTGATCCACTACCGCTCCGCTTCAGTCCTGATGGGAACGATAGTGAGTTTTTATGGCTCTCCACAAACCCCATCGCCAGCCAAACTATCTGGAGTGAGTTCCCAGGTGTTTACGCGTGCTTCGACACAGCAGTCGCGAAACCCGGAGCTACGGTGTATGCCAGAATAGGACGGAATGACGGTCTTGGAATGAGTAGAGAAGGGCCCATCTACCTCGCCGGCCAACTCTATGGATCTGGCACAGTCTTCTATGCAGGAAGTGGCGAACTGTGGCGAATCCGCGCTGTAGATTCCACAGCCCACGAACGACTGGTCACGCAAATGGTTCGACACGTTGCCCAAGGACGGCTCTTACGAGGTTCAAGTCGTGGCCGATTGATACTTGAAAAAGATCGTTACCCAGTTGGACAGTCAGTGACCGCGCGTATCATGGAGACCACATCCGGTACTCAACCAAAACTCGAAGTCATCACTCCGGACGGTCAGCGGATCACAGTGCCCGTTGCCTCAGATCCAGTTCGCGCCGGCGGACTCCAGGGAAGTTTTGTTGTCACCAGCGAGGGCAGCTGGCAGATCATTCTCACTATTGATGACACCCAACGGGAACGAACAGTCCGAAGGATTCAAGCAACGCTACCAGACCGCGAACTTATTCAGCCAAAACTTCAGCGCAAGACTCTGAGTCAAATTGCTACCGCTACTGGTGGCTTAGCATGGTTCCCACGAGGAGAGACACTGAGCGAAACTGATATCACAAAAATAGCTACGATACTGAAGGATCGTTCTCGAACAGAATACGAAACTGGTGAGAACGACAAGGCATTCAAGAAGACGTTGAACACACTCTTACTAGGCATTGGAATTGCCCTTCTGTCTGGAGAGTGGATCTTACGGAGACTGGCAAAACTTGCGTGAGCAACTTGTTGCTCAGCAGACTGACTTCAAAGTCAATTTCATCTAAAGTCAATTATTATGGTTGCTACACCCACTCCACTGAAAACAGAACCTGCTTACACCAAGCGGGCAACAAACAACGAACGGCTATCTCCAGACAATCACAGGCTTTTTCAGTTTCTTCAACGCGTACGCAAACGGGCTCGACGCTGGATACTTCTGGAGGCATTTTCATCCATTGGATTTTCCATCGCGGCATGGTTCTGGCTGACACTACTCCTCGACTGGCTTATCGAACCTCCTCCAGAAGTGCGGATACTTGCTGCAGGAACCCTCTGCGCCTGGGTGGCATTCGTGCTTGTGAATAAACTTTTCCTGAGGTTACGCACACCACTTCACGACGAACAACTTGCATTACTTATTGAACGGACACATCCAGAACTACAAGACAGTCTTTCCACGGCAATAGAACTCCGCCTGAATAACACTGGCGAACTAAATGGCACTGGTGAACTGACGAGAGAAATCGATCCCACGCTCCTAAGCCGTACAACGTCGATCGCTGCTGCTTCTATCAGAAAAATAAAGATGGGCCGTCTTTTCAGGCGAACTCAACTTCTTCGTAAAGCAGGACTCAGCAGCTTTTCTATCGGCACCATGATCGCCGTATTGATCCTGCTTCCAAACGTCCGCGAGACGTGGGCACAGAGAATGCTGATGTTTAGCAACACACCATGGCCGCGACAAGTAACTCTTACTGTTGCTAACTTTCCCAATGGTGTTCGAAGAGTCGCACGAGGAGCCGACACCGAAATACTTGTAACCGCTCAGTCGACTGCAAAATTACCGAAATTCGTAGAACTACAACACCTAGGGACCAATGGTTGGACAACGCATCGCATGGGAACTCGCGGATCGGCCGAAGAGAAAAGCCAACTTTTTACACATGTAATCAAAAACCCAAAGGAAAACCTCACCATCAACATTCGAGGTGGTGATGGAAGAATTCGAGATTTGCGACTCGAAGTTGTTGAACCTCCTTCATTAAAGAAACTTGTTCTCACGATCACGCCTCCGTTGTATATCGGCGGTGAACCACGACCACTTCCAGCAACGCGACTTGTTGAGGTACCAGCGGGTAGCACGCTTTCGATCACTGCGGAAGCATCAAAACCATTATCCAAAGCAACTATTCGATCACTTCCTGTAAAGCAACAGATAAATAAAAATACGACGGGCAATGCAAACTCGGCCGCAGAGCAAGAGTTCATTGTGGCTCAAATTGAAACTAAGCATTCAGAAATAACATCAAAGAATCAGCAGAACTCTCTCAGCAAACCACCAGAAAGTCTCTCTGGAACACTCGGCCCAATACTTGACGACTCCATTCTGGAGATTCAATTCACGGATACCACCGAAATCACCAGCCAAAAACCTATCCGCTTCCAAGTCATAGCTCGGCCTGACCAGCCTCCAAAGGTTGAAGTGACACCTGAGAGCATCTCGTCATTCATCACTGCCACCTCAAGCATTCCTATCACAGGAAAAATCGAGGACGACTACGGCCTTGCGGAAGCAGCGGTCTCACTCCGCCGTATTGCAACCACAGATCAGGCCGAAGCCATTGCGAACACCACACAAACCGTGTCGATGTCATTACCCACACAATCATCAACTGTACTGAATCTCACGAAGGAGCCTTCCGTCCGCATTCACGCTCATTCGCTTCCTGCCAAAGTAGGCGACAAACTCGAACTGGTTGTTTCTGCAAAAGACTATTGCGGCCTTGCCAGCGGACCCAAAACGACTGTGACCGATCCTTGGCGACTTCAAGTTGTGTCACCCGAAGTCCTTCTTGCGATGCTTGAGGCCAGAGAAATCATCCTGCGTCGTCGATTCGAAAGCCTGATTGCAGATTTTCAACAAAAACGAGACCGAGTAGCATCTGACACAACCGCAGAAGAACAGGATCGGGAAGTCATAACATCACGACTTGCTGAAGCCACTTCAAAAGCCAATGGCGAGACCACCGAAATTGCAGGATCGTTTCGAGGTATATCAAAGGAATTATTTAACAACAGGCTCCTTACTCCACAGCTCGAAGCTCGCCTTCTCAATCAGATCGTGACACCTTTAGAAACAATCATCGAAGGACCCCTCGAGCAACTACGTCTTGCGGCCTACGACGCAGAAAAAACTGTAGATGCAAAGCAACTTATCCGAATGGCGGACACCTGCCTTGATCAGATGCGGGCTGTGCTTGATAAGATGATCGAATTAGAAACCTATAATGAAGTTATCGATTCCCTTCGAAATCTTATTGAGCAACAACAATCAATTCGTGGGGAAACAAGCAAACAACAAAAGCAACGTGCTCGTGATGTACTGAAGGGACTTTAAGGCTGTAGTTGAGATGCTGATTCAAAGTCAACAAAACACCGACCGACCATGCATTGCAAAGCTGGCCCTCACGTTGTGCGGAATGATGGCGGTTACCTTTTCCGTATCATCATTAGGGTGGACTCAGGACGCAGCACCGCCTCCGAACTCACAACTTGCCGAAAAAGAACGTGCAATCAGCCAGCGAATGCGAGAACTAGAGTCCACGTTCCTTCGGCTCGCAGATCTTCTTGACACAACTGACCCACGGAGAGCAGCCACTCTTCGGTCAGCATTTGAACAGGCAAGAGAACTCGAAGTGACTGATCGACTCGATACCATTGTTGAACTGCTGGAAAACGGACAGTTGTTAAAAGCAGGCACTGGACAAGATGCTGCTATTGACCGTTTACGTGAACTGCTTGCTGTACTGGAGTCCGGAGAGTCTCGAAAAACAGTCACTGACTCAAAGAAAAAGGTCAAAGAGTTTCTTGGACGAATCAACACTCTTATTGCTCAGCAGATGGGTCTCGAAGGAACAACCGAAGCCGGAGGCGACCCTAAGAGTCTTGCTGAGAAACAAAATGCTCTTGAAGATGACACCCAAACGCTGGCAAAAGATGTTGATGCTTTTCGCAGAGAGGCAGCAAATGCTGCTGGCTCGAAGCTCGACACCGAACCAGATGATGCACCTCAATCCAAGCCACCGCTCGATGGTTCTCCCGGGAAGTCACCAGGAGAGCAGCCATCAGGAGAGAAGGGGGGAGAAAATAGTGATGGGCAAGACCAACAAGATGAGTCCGCTGAGCAAGAGAATAGCCAGCAGGAACCCCAAGGAAACGATGAAGTATCTCGAGCAAGCCGGACAAACAAACGACTTGAGGCAGCTCGTTCACGCATGCAACAAGCGAAGGAAAAACTCAATGATGTAAAACCTAAAGCTGCTCGCAAAGACCAGGAAGAAGCACTCGCTGAATTAGAAGCTGCTCGGGCGGAACTTGAAGAAATTCTTCGGCAACTCCGTGAAGAAGAGATTGAACGCCTTCTGGTCAAGCTGGAGGCTCGTGTACGAGACATGCTGCGAGCAGAGCGCATGATTCTCCGAGGCATCCAGCAACTGAGAAGCAATGCCGCTGAACGCACACAACGAGAACAAGAACTTGAATCTACCCGGCTTGGATCGGAGCAAAATCTTGTCACTGCCACCATTACAAGAGCATTAACCCTTGTCCGAGACGACGGGTCTGCCGTTGCAATACCAGAGGCACTTCAGCAAATTCGAGAAGACTCTACCATGGCCGCAGGTCGCTTAAAGAAAAGTGACTATAGTCAATTTACTCAGGGGATTATTGAGGACTTGGTCGTGAGTCTTGAGGAGCTCCTTTCTGCCCTTGAACGTGCCGAACGCGAACAACAAGACAAACAGCAGCAGGGCCAGGCGCGTGGTCGCCCGGCAAAGCCTGGCGAACAGCCTCTCGTCGATAAGATCGCAGAACTTAAGATGCTTCGAATTCTGCAAACTCGTGTGAATGGAAAAACATCCCGATTCTCTGCCTTATTGAACGAAGGATCTGAACAGGCTTCAGAGACCGAATTGATTGACGCGCTTGGAAGATTGGCACAGCGACAAGAAAGGGTAGAACGAGCTGCACATGACATCGCGACTGGCCGCACAGAGTGATTCAACCCACACCCAGTAATTTAGTCAGCACAGAAATTCAGTCAGTACAGAGTAATTCAACGCCTATTCATCGCCTACCAGAGTATAATTTGGGAAGTGTCTTTTACGTGTCAGATCAACAATACAATGTCCCTGCTTTACGTTCACCTGGAATTCGAACCATGCGACTTATTAGTACCATACGAAATGTCGTCGTGATCATCGGCCTTGGCATCTCTCTTCACTGGGCACATTCAACTCATGTGCATGCTGAATCCACTGCAATTGCTGAAGGTTCAACCGAAGACATCAATCTTCAGAATGAACTTTCACGCAGGGCAAGCTGGAGCCAACCGAGCGATGTTGAAAACAATAAGCGGGTAACAAACTGGATTCAGAAGCAGCCCGAGACAACCCCTGACATCATGGCGGCTGTAAAAACAATAACGAGTGACGAGACAGATACTCTGGACCGGATCATGAAGGTCATCTGTACCGTTCGACAACAGTACAACAAACTCCTCACAGATATACGCTTTACGCCTCCAATCGAGATCGCTCGCCTGCAAGAAAAATTCACCCAGACCAAGGATGATGCTTTTGCTGCTGATACTATTCGACTGTGGTCTGCCCGAGAATTGCTACGGCTCGGTCGTTATGATGAGGCAGCGCCTTTACTCCAAGACCTATCCCTTACGACGAGTGTCGATCCAACGACCTTACTGTTTTGCAGGGCTGCCTGTGATTACTGGCTCTTAAAAATAGAAGAGGCCGCTCAGAGTGTCTCTCAACTGCTTGAACGTGAACAAGAGCTACCCGTCCGATATCGACAGCTTGCCTTATTGTTGGAAAATGATATTGCGTCTCTCAAGGAAGATTCCCTCGACCACATTTCCCGACGAATGAGAGATGTTACGAAGAGACTTGAACGTGGGCACGCTGGCCCTAAAGTTCAGGCTGTGCAAAATGGAGTCGTCCAGTCACTTGATAAACTCATAAAGAAACTCGAAGACCAGAAAAAACAGCAGTCATCTGGTGGTGCTGGTAGCGCCGGCGGCAACATGTCTGACGGACGTCCAATGGAAGACAGTCAGCTTGCTGGCGGGAAAGGCCGAGGTGAAGTAAAAAAAAGAGATCTCAGTGACACTGAGGGATGGGGTGACCTCCCACCAAGGGAGAGAGAGGATGCTTTACAACAGATCGGAAGAGATTATCCGGCACATTACCGAGAGGCGATCGAACAGTACTTCAAGCGGCTAGCAACAGGCAAGCAATAAGAAGAATGGACCAAATGTAGTGCCAGTTTTTTCCCAAAGAAAACAAAAACCGTATCGATGCCTGCCAATAAGTTACCCGGCCGACAAAACAAGGTGGAGCATGTATTCCGTTGTCATCACGGCACTGATTACCTTCATGACTCCCTGGGCACCTTTAGGGGCAGCCGCTCAAGAGGGCACAGAACCGAGCGTAACAATCACGTGTTCGAGCGGAGAAGTATTGCAAGGGAAACTTGTACAACTGGACGACAAAAGCATCAGTGTTGCTGATGATGCCACAGTCCCTGCAATCCAAAGAGATGTCAGCGTTCCTTTAATTCGAGAGATAGCCCTCGCGTCACGTTCTGCTGCATCTGAAGGCTTTCTGATTGGCCTTCTGAATGGCTCACTTCTTTTAGTCGATGCCATCTCAACGAATGATTCGAAAGCTTTTCTTACGATTGAGAAAAGTGTGCTTGAACTACCAAGAAACTCAATTCACTGGATCGGTCTCCAAAAAACAAAACCAGGTGTTCTCAATGCAGGCGGATGGTTGGAAGAGCTTCCCGAAAACCCAGTCGCGGACATCGTTGTCGTAAAACGTGATGACGCTTGGCAGTTCATCGAATGCGCAATTACTGAGGTCACACAAGAAGATATCATTGTGCTGCTCGATGGTGAAACAATACCCGTATCACGAAATAAAATAGCCGGTATTTGTTGGCTTCAGCCAGGCAAGAGGCCCGGAGAAGAGACCGAGCCTAAGCCTCAGGAGATTCTTTTAACATCGCCCCGGGGCACAATCAGGTGCCGTCAAATTAGCTGGAACGAAACTCGACGATGCTGGGACATTACAATTGCCTCAACAAAAGAGGATTTCACGACCTGCTTTCCAGCAGATGCGCTGTCATCGATCGACTATTCCTTCGGACGGCTTATTGACCTGACTCGTCGGAGCCCTGCAAACTCGCAAACCGACCCCTACTTTGGCGGACTGGCAAAAGATCCAACACTTCTCGAGTACTTCGCCCCACGAAGGATCACGATAATCGATGGCGACGATCAAGAAAGATCCATTCCAGCACTTCTCACACACCCACGAACTGAAATCACCTGGAGCATTCCTGCTGACTCGAGACGCTTCCAAGCCAGCTTTTCTCCAGCTAAGAATTCTACATCACCGACTGTCGTTGTGATTCAAGTTGACAACACCGAAGTATTCCAAGGGGTCATTGGTGCTTCCGTAAAGCCAGGCAAGAGCGACGGCCCACTTGCTGTTGACCTCCCTCTTACCGGCGGAAGGCAACTGAAAATAATTATTGACTTCCTTAAAAAACCTCTCCATGCGGTAAATGAAAAAACATCTGTTTCTCTATTGAGCGGGCCGATTCAAATCGAAAAACCAAGAATCGAGCGATAATAGACCATGCGACAACCACGAAGCACGCACAGCACAAGGAGAACAGTTCGTAGTACTCCAGCAATATTCACTCCAGTGATTTTGCCAGCGATGTTACCAGTAATGTTGATAGTACTTCTCGCAATCCAACAACCTGGC
>MDTC01100795.1_pt1 | contig 10698 bp, 9 predicted proteins | sample 811181 | NCBI WGS metagenome assembly MDTC01 (sample SAMN05326644, study PRJNA326480) | marine metagenome | isolation source: seawater | place: Pacific Ocean: North | collected 2011 | reverse complement strand
ACTTGATAGTAACCGGAGCTCATCTCTTCATCGTCAAGAATTTCTAAGTAATCCTGAATGTCGTATCCTTCCAACAAAGTCTCAAGCGCGCGATCTAAGTTCGAATCCGCGGCAATGGCAGACGTCGTCAAAAGAAAAAAGGAAATTGTTACTCCGGTAATTCTCCTAATGTTTTTACCTTGTCGTCTTTTTTGCATCACTTAACTACTCCTTTAAAAAGGTGTTGCACTTAGCCAGGTCGCAGCTTGAGCAGGTCCTTCCATAATAATAAAGTCAGAACTATATTCTGAGGTACGTACGACCTCTCCTATTGCTAAGTTATCTAATTGACTTGATGAAATTGGCTGGCGCGCAGACGAAAAACTTTCGGAACTTACGATAAATTTATCACCAATAGCTATCCCAGCTCTTGCTCCTTGATTTAGCTTAAAGGAACCGCTACCCATACCGGCAGCTGTGTAAAGCTTCAACTCTTCAACACTACAATTTATCACGGTAAGTGAACTTGAAACTACGCTTTGCAGTGCATCTGATAAACTTGATTCAAAAGAGGCCGGCGCTATGGTTAATTTATCGTCCCTTAAAACAGTTTTAGCTTGTCCTCCCGCGCGTCGCGTGTCAGTTTCAAGATTGCTTCGGTCACTCGTGAAGGGCAGCGAATTGCGGATTAAAACGCTCGTGTTCCCCATAACTGTCCGAGAACGATCAAATAAAATTTTTGTGGTTTGTACAGCTGAATCTGTGACGCCAGCTAATCTGTTTTGAACGCTCCTAGTGACTTTTAAAGTGTTTTGGGACTGGTCAAACCTTACCTTGATTTTGTCCTCAAAATAAACCTCGCCGGAGGGCTCACCTGAATTATCTATACCCTGCATCGAAATCAGTAGGGTGAAATTGACAGGGACAGGCGGAGACTGAGAATTACTCGAATTCATGAAAGATTTTTTCGTTATGCCAAACTCACCTCCGATCCATCGGCCCGCTCTAAAAGTCTGGGATTGAACGCTATTTAACATGCGTCGGGGAGAGTACTTAGCCGTTTCGAGGCCTTCCACTTCGAATTTTAGTACAAAATTTGTGTTCCGAGCGTCACTCGTGCGCGGCCGCAGTGCGGCTTCGTAAACGCTTCGAGCCGGAGTTCGAGGCATTGAAATTGGCAGTAAATAAAGACTGCTGTTATTTTCAATCAAATCTTCAGTAATTCCTTGGAGAGTAGAGCGGAGCAATGCCCTCAAATCGGCGAATTCTATGGCAGATCGCCCATTTAAACTGTCAAAGGACAAATCCAGTCGCACTCCCTTACGATATCGATGCATCGCTAACTCTTCACAGCCTAAATTAGTGTTAAAAGCCGTGTCAGCGAACTGAACTTGGGCCTGATATGGCTCTTCAGCAAAAAACTGAGGGATTCGTACCCCGCGGAGCTGAGCGCCCGCTCGATAAAAGGATGATTCAACTAATTTACCATCTTTATCGATATAGGCATTAGATACCACCGATACACCCTGCTCTAGAGCCGCATCGACGATTGCCGACTTGATACGATCAAGCTCGATTGTATCCGCTTGGCCAAAACATACAGCATGCCAGCAGAGACACAGAAAAATTACCGAAAATTTATAGCTTGAAGGATAGAAGCTCATCATCAGTCTCTGAACAATTAGTTGTTTGCTACTAATTTCATGTACAGGAGCCTGAGGTCACTAACTCTGTTACGAGGAAGACCGAGCGTTACGGCATAAGTGTCATCTGAAATAGGTTCAATTTTCACTAATTCCGCCCCGTAAATAACCCCCTCAACGCGCGCGCGGAAAGAATCATTTTCGATAACCAAATCATTAACCGTGGTCGATGAGTCAATATAAGCCCCGTAAACCACCTCAGCAAGCTGGCGAAAAGCGTCCAAGCGAGCTGATTTTATCGCCATAAGTCGCTGCTCAGGCTCACTGCCAGAATGCGCTTGAATTACTGAATACCCCGTTGCCTCAATCAAACCCCCGTAAAAACTATTTTCATCAGAATAGGGGACATAAGTTGTGCAAGACGCTCCAATAAGCGCCAGTAAAACTAAACTTGAATTCCTGCTGATTACTCCGAAAATTCGGCTGCAAACCATTGATCTAAGCATGTTTTTCACTCTCACTTATTTGAATATTGAACGATCTTTTAATATGACAGATTTCCAATCGACAGTTAAGCCGTCTTCTTTACTTGTCTTTCCAAGACCGTTCTGCATAACTGGCACAAGAATTGCTTTATCTTACTTAAGAAAAAAAGCGCGGCAGTGCATAAGAAGTAAAATAATCATAATTTATTGATATTATTGGAAAAAAAATGAATTCAGTGCTGGTGTCAAATTTACGACACTCCTTAAATTTTACCGATCCGAAAGGTCTTGCAATACCGGCAGTAATTCTCGCGATAATGTCGATGCTAGTCGTTCCCTTGCCTTCAATTGCTTTGGATGTTTTGTTCACATTTAACATCATGGCAGGACTAATAATTATAATGATTTGTATCAACGTCCATCGGCCTTTGGAGTTCTCTTCTTTCCCTCTAGTCCTCCTACTAGCAACCATGCTCCGATTGAGCCTAAATGTCGCTTCGACGAGAGTAGTGCTGCTACGAGGCCACGAGGGCCCTGATGCAGCCGGGAATGTGATCGCGTCTTTTGGAGAATTTGTGATCGCCGGTAATTATGTGGTCGGATTTATAATCTTTATGATTTTGATGATTATAAACTTTATCGTTGTTACAAAAGGCGCAGGCAGAACTTCAGAAGTGATCGCACGATTCACTCTTGACGCGCTGCCCGGCAAACAAATGGCTATTGATGCCGATTTAAATGCCGGCATTATTGATCAGGAGACGGCACTTAGGAGAAGAGAAGAAGTTGGGCAAGAATCCGATTTTTTTGGTTCAATGGATGGAGCCTCAAAGTTTGTCAGAGGTGACGCGATAGCCGGCCTCCTTATCCTTGCTATCAACATTATAGGCGGACTCATCGTAGGAACAACCCAGAATGAACTAAGCTTTGCGGATGCCGCCGAGATATATGTGCTCCTCACCATCGGGGACGGACTAGTAGCACAAGTTCCCTCGCTACTTTTATCGCTTTCCACAGCAATCATTGTAACTAGAGTTACAACCTCTGAAACCACGACAAATCAAACAGGAGATCAACTTTCAAATCCGAAAGCTTTAAAAATCACAGCGATCATACTGACTTTAATTGGTTTAATTCCTGGAATGCCGCATGCAGTTTTTATATTCGCAGGAGCCAGTCTAGGCCTTTTTTCATACTATGTTGACAGAAAAGAAATCTTGTCAGAAAGAACGGCTCTCGCTGAATCGAAGGAAGAAGATGATCAAGTTGAGACTGAACTAGACTGGGAAGATATTGAGCATGTTGATCAAATTGGCCTAGAGATCGGCTACGGACTAATAACACTCGTTAATGAGAACGATGGAGGGTTGTTACTATCAAGGATACGAGGTATCCGAAAAAAACTTTCAGCTGAACTTGGCTTTCTCATACAACCTATTCGCATTAGAGACAATTTAGAAATTGAACCAATGTTATATAACATCGTGATCAAAGGCGCGGTTAGGGGGACTGGAGAATTAAAAATGGGTTACGAGCTGGCAATTAACCCTGGTAATGTAGACGCACCCCTGGACGGAATTGCAACAAAAGAACCTGCCTTCGGGTTAGATGCCTATTGGATAGCCCCAGCAAAAGTGGATGAGGCGAAGATAGCGGGTTACACCATCGTCGACTCGGCAACTGTAGTTGCAACCCACATCAGCGCGCTTCTCCGCTCAAATGCAAGCGACTTGTTAGGTCACGACGAGACTCGAGCAATTCTGGATCAAGTTGCACTTCGTTCACCGAAACTGATCGAAGACTTAGTTCCAGATAAGCTGTCGATTGTGACGATAATGCAAGTCTTAAAAAATATTCTTTATGAGTCAATTTCAATTCGCGACATACACACGATTCTTGACACCTTACTCACCGAGAGCAGCAAAACACAGAACGCCGATGAGCTTACTGCTCTTGTACGGCCGCGTTTGGGACGATTAATGATTCAAAATCTCGTCAGTTTAGGGGAAGAACTAAATGTTATAACCCTCGACCCAACACTCGAACAGATGCTAATTGGCAGCTTAGCTCAGAGCGCTCAAGCCGGCGAATTAATTGTCGAGCCAAATTTAATTGAAGGTTTAATCGAATCTGTGAGGACCGAGAAAGACGCAGCAGAGAATGCTGGTTTCCCATTTGTGATTGTGGTTGCGCCACCAATTAGGCCTTGGCTGGCACGAATGTTGAAGCAGAGATTCACTGATATTTCTGTTCTAGCCTATACGGAAATTCCGGAAGATCAAAGTATAAAAGTTTTGGCACGCGTTGGAATTAATAAGGACGAGCCTGGACCCATTGAGGCAAGTGATAAAGAAACGGAGAACGAATCATGAGAATTGCTATACTTGAGACAAAATCATTAAAAAATGGCATCAAAGAAGTCTCTGAAAAATATGGACAGTCAGCAGTGATTTTACGAAGTAGTGACCTTAGGGAGCATTCAACTCTGGTAATTGGGTACTCCGAAAAAGAGAAAATTAGTCTTAAGAAAGGCACACCTTCCAAATTCAATACAGCAGACAGTGACTCGAGCGAGCACAACCTAAAAGTCACCGAAAAAAAACAAGAAAAAATAGAAAAAGAGCCCTCTGAGAAAAAATCATTTAAGGATATAGGGGATATTGTAAAAGACGAAATAGCCCTTCTCTCATCAAGGAATGACTGGCCGTTGGCCAAAAACTTTTCCTATAAAGAATCCACTAACTTCCTAAAAAGGGAATTTTTTGAAGTGCTTCAAGAAGCACCGACGTCGAGGAAACTTAAATCGGTTCTTTTTCAATCGATAAACTCTCCCAAAACCAAGCGAGAGCTTCTCGATCAACTTAAAAATGCTATATTGACGATCATACCGAAACCCATACAAATAATCCCATCTGACCCTCTTCATATTATTGCTGGTGGTTACGGCGTTGGTAAGAGCTCGATTGCCCTAAAAATGGCGACCCAAATCAACGAAGCAACGGGAAAAAAAACGTCGATTATATGTTTTGAAGAAGGAAAGCGAACATCGGGAAACCCTTCTCTTAAAACTAAAGTTACAACTACTTTTATTAAAAATCTTGATGAGTTGGCCGAATCTTTAAAGAGAAACACCAGCGATGAAATAACAATTGTCGATTTAGCGGCTCGAAACGCTCCTTCTGGACTGAAAGTAATAAGAGATATCAGATCAGATGCCAAATTTCACCTTGTAGCGCCGACCGACTCTTGTATCTCTAGTTTAAGAGATAATTGTAAAAATCATCTATGGGAGTCGCTGATATTTACAAGACTCGATTCTACATCTATCCCGTGGGCAGCTTTGGAGGCTTTATCCGAATTTAGAATACCATTGTCCATAGGGTCAGCGAGCGATCGAATGGATAAAAAATTAGTCTTAGTTTCAGGAAATAATATAGCTAAACGCATGATAGAGTACTTTGATGAGAACATCAGCGTCCCGGAAAACAAAATTGCAACAGAGACATCTCTTATGCCCTTTGCAGCACTGCATTAAAAAATATAGCAAATTTTGACGGTATTACTATGAATCAAGACCCTAACAAAAAAAACACGACAGTAATCGGTATCGCAAGCGGAAAAGGCGGTGTTGGAAAAACAACCTTCGCAATAAACCTAGCTACCCATCTAGTATCTAGTGGAAAAAAAGTATTAATGTTTGATGCTGATTTCGGTTTAGCAAATTTGCATATTGCACTTCGTGAAAAATTAACTGGAAATCTATTAGAAGTTCTTGATGGCGAAAAACTGTTAAAAGACGTCATTATCAATGTCTCACCTGGTTTATCGCTAATCAGTGGGGGCAACGGATTGAATGAAATATTGTCGATTGACGAGTCTAGGTCCCATCAAGTTATTCAGGCATTTGCTGAACTCGAAAACATTTATGATTATATGATAGTCGACATCTCCGCAGGTGCTAGCGACAGCGTTGTAACATTTCTCTCCGCTTGTACGCACCGTATTGTTATCGGCACTGAAGAGCCGTCTTCTGTCGCTGATGCCTACGCAGTTATTAAACTTCTAACTATTAAGAAAGGTTTTAGTGACCTTATATTTGTTCCAAATAGGGTTAAAAGTATAGCTGAAGGACATGGGCTCTTTACAAAAATGAATCAAATCGTAGCAAAATTCTTAAACAGCAAACTACAATTTATCGGAGCTATCTCTTACAGCACAGATTACAATCGTGCCTGGACCGTGGGAAAACCAGCAATTTCCTTAGGTCAATCGACCGTAGCAAAACGAGATATGAAAAATTTGTGCTCGGAACTTAGCCAAATAAAAGATATTAAACCCAGTAACAGCTTGATGTTCTTTGCTAACAGTTAGAGGCGTATTCTGATGACACCTATCGATGAATACAAAAAATCAGGGCTTTCAAGCGCTCATAACCTGGTAAACACGCACATTTCCCTGGTTAACAGAATTGCTGGGTATCTAAAAGCACGAGTTCCAAATTATGTCGAGTATGATGACATGGTCCAAATAGGAATGCTCGGGTTGCTCACCGCGGCGGAAAGCTATGATGCCTCTGCTGGAGTCGAGTTCAAAGACTATGCTAAAAAAAGAATTAAGGGGTCTATCCTGGACGAAGTGCGAAAAATGAGTAACATCTCTAGGCTTGCCATAAAAAATACTCAAGACCACAATCGAGTGATAAGCGAACTCAGTAACGAACTGGGACAAGCCCCAACAAACGGGGAAATTGCTAAACGGCTTGATATAAGCTTAGATGAATATGAAAACCAAAGAACTCACGCTGATAGATTTAAGATTGAGGACATAGATTCCGAAGAGGGAGATGCTTTTGACTCGAAAATTGGTCCTTCCGAAAACCCACTCAAGCTTTTAGAAGACGATCAGTTGCGCGACCTAGTGACGAAAAAAATCAGCGAGCTGGATGAACGAAAAAAATTGATAATGAATCTGTATTACGTGGAAGAAATGAATCTAAAAGAAATAGGCGCAGTAGTCGGAGTCAAAGAAGCTCGTGTCAGCCAAATACTCAGCGAAATTGTTGCGACAATCAAAAAAGAAGTCGCGAAGGCTCTGAACTAATGGCTTTATTTAAATCAATTCGCACAGGTGTGCTTGATAAAAAAACTGCCGCACGACTGCAAGAACGCTGCCTTTCAGACTATCAAGACGCAACGAATTACGAAGAAACAGGAGTTGCTGAAATTACTCGCTCTAAATTAGCAAATCGTGCAAGAATTAACATCGATCAGACTTTTGTCGATGCTGCAAGGCGAACTGAAGCCTACGAAGACGAGCGCCTTAAGTGTTTAAAAGCTCGTGAAAGCGATAGTCATCTCTCAGAGCCTCGACATGATGGTCCATATAAAATTGTGAAAACGGGAGATAATAATATTTTTACTTATATTCCGGACGAATACTCTAAAGAAATATTTAAAATCGGCTGCTCTTATCAGAGAGACAAGATGTCGAAAGAAAAGGCTGTGTTAATCGGAAACTCTGTTTTAAAAAATATTTGTGCGGAGTTAAACGTGGACTATCACATACCAGCGTTTCGATTTTTGGACGAGCAACAAAATGCAGAATTATTGAATGAAAAAGGTGAAAACAATCTTTAGTTATCGCACAATTGAGTTAGACTCATATACAGTTTAACTCTTGGTCGATTGTCCCCATAAATAAATAGGACCTAGTTAACAAATGCTTACAATACTTTTAACAATCACACTTATACTGGGCGTTGTCCTCATCATGCTTTTGTTATTCGTCTTGGGCAAGCTGAATTGGTTAGAAACTGCAACCATATCGTTATTGTCAAGACTTGAAGCCGCGGCAGCGTCGGGAGGCCAAGCTTCATCAAACGGATCCATTGCAGACGAGGCGGACCCGTATTTTTATGGAATCGACAGTCATGATCTTTGGCAATCCCTAACTGGGCAAGATAAAACGTTAGCAACTGCGCTTGAACTTGATGAAATACGGCCGCGCTATGCTATGGCCTTGCTGAAAGCTACGACTAAATTTATACAAGACGGGATTGATCTAGAAAACGGCATCCACGTTGACACAATTGCACTCACAAACTCTCGCGAAGTCTTTACAACTCGAGGGAAAATAAAAATATGGTTACCGCCCAGCAGAGCTGACGCCCTGCGAACAGCAGGATCAAAAATAGCTCGCTTCTCACGCAGCAACAAGTCAAATGACGCACCCGATGATAAGAAAATAACTGATGAGGCAATTCAAGATGAAATCATTACCGAGATCTTGGACCTGTGCAAGGAAGTTCAGTTATCAAATGGGTCTGAAGTAGCAAAAGACTTGGTAAATACCTTTTTCCCGAGCTTTAACAACGAACCCTCTGACTAGGGAAGATTGAGGTTTATACCACGCTGACTGGGAGAACTGTTCGACGCCCCCGGGGGGTTAACTTTCAATTGAGAAACTGATCTAGAAGCCTCGGCTCCGATGATAGCGTCGTAGTATTTTTCACGCTCTAATGTCAATAACGCATCAATGACTTCTTTTATTTCAAGCAGAGAGCTTGCATCATCTCCGATTGCTCTGACAGTAGACTCGCTTCTTCCTAACGCTTCTTCGAAATCTAACATCCTTGAATTAAAATTCGAAAATTGACCATCTAATCGAGCAAGATTTTCCCGAACGTTAGCAGTTTGCGCAGCCACTTCTGCGCTCAGCTCTTGAGAATAGTTTAAAAGTTGACCCTGAATTTCTTGTTCAGTGCTCAAATAACTCACTTTACTTTCATCAACATCCAGACCCAGTCTCTCAATATCAGCGGCCAAAGCTTCTAATCCAACCTGCATAGCCACTAACTGCGACCGCGCCTCATCAAAACTAGTAAGTCCAGAGTTAAGCTCAACAATTCTTTTACCTAGTGCAAGGCTGAGGTTGCTAAATTCTTCATTTTTTGACGAAAAACTCATGATCGTAATCAGGAAAAATATAAGAGAGACAACAATCGAAGTCGCTGCGGCTGCGACAATCACTATAGAAAACTTTTTTTGAATATTTCGCTGCTCTGAGAACTCATCCAGTGCAGAAATTAAGGAATTTTCCCGCGTAAGAAGACTTTGAGTATTTGCTTCGAGCCGCGGCATACCATCAGCCAAAGTCTGGGACCAAGAACTAAGTTTAGGAACAAAGTCTTCTATTATTTTTTCGCTTCGTAACTCTTCTTCATCTTCTAATGCATTAGCAGAGACGACGGGGCCTGTGTTTTCTAATTTTCCTTTGGCTATTTTCGCTTGGGGCTCGGTTTTTGCACTCGACGGCTTTGGCTCTCCCTCAACAGCCTTCTTTTTTGCCTTTTTCCGAATACGAACCCCAGAACTAGTCTCTTTGACCGCCGATTCTTCGCCAATTTCAGGCTCTATTGTTCTATCGATTTTCCCAGCCATGTCCTACACTCCAAATTCTTGTGCTTAAATCCACGATAATAACCATGCTCCACCGAGAAACAACGATTTAAACGTTTAACCCAATAGCTGTATTTGAAGATTCAAAGCTTATCTTTAAACTTAATAATCGGAACACCTTAATCCACAGAAGTCCTACCTGTATCCCTAATCGTCAGTTTTGTCTAAAATTTTAAAACTTAATCTATAGCCTACTAAACCACGCCCTCTGCTATCAAATCAGCGGCGTAATGAGCTGCTCGTGCGCTGAAGGCCATGTATGTTAAGGACGGGTTCTGACATGCCGCAGAAGTCATAAAAGAGCCATCTGTTATGAAAAGGTTTGAAACATCATGAGATTGACACCAAGAATTCAATACAGAAGACCCAGGATCTCTTCCCATCCTTGCGCTGCCCATTTCGTGAATTCTGTTCCCAGGCTTGGTTAGAGAGACTGGCGTTGCAGTGACATTTATACACCCGGCAGCGCGAAGCATTGCTACCGCATCCTTACTGGCCTCTTCGAGCATCCGATACTCGTTACGACCATAAGTCACATTAAATCTCGCCAGAGGCAGACCCCACTTATCTTTCTTTTCCGCATGCAGCGTGACTCGATTTTCTGGATTCGGTAATTGCTCTCCGAATGCACTAATTCCGATACGCCAAGGACTTGGTGCACGATGAGCCTCCTTAAACTCTCGCCCGATTCCGGGTATTCTACCTCCGTTATTCCCGAGAGGACTAGCACCGCCTTGGAATCCAAACCCTCTACTATAAGGTTTATCTCTGCCCTCAAGATTCGAGTACCGCGGAATATAGATACCGCCGCTTGGACGCCGTCCATAAACTTTCATATTGTCGTAACCACTCAGAATACCGGAAGCGTTCGCTCCGCTGACATGATCCATAAGATTCCGACCAACCTGATCTGAACTGTTAGCAAGCCCATTGGGAAAAGAAGACGATTTACTTTGTAACAGAATCATCGCGGACGCTATTGTCGACGCGTTCAAAAAAACAACGCGTGCTTTGTATGTGACTCGTGAATTATTTTCTGAGTCGATCACTCTGACTCCTGTGACTTTGTTCTGTTCTGGATCATAGTCAAGTGAATCAACTATCGCATTATGAACAACTGTCAAATTATTTGTT
>MDTC01146814.1_pt1 | contig 10699 bp, 10 predicted proteins | sample 811181 | NCBI WGS metagenome assembly MDTC01 (sample SAMN05326644, study PRJNA326480) | marine metagenome | isolation source: seawater | place: Pacific Ocean: North | collected 2011 | reverse complement strand
CGCGTCGAGGACCTCCTCGATGAGCGCCTCGGCGGCGCCGTTGTAGGCCCACGAGAAGACCAGCCGCGGCTCGCCGCTCGCGGTCGTGCCGTACCGGCGCATGACGCGGCGGCTGAACGCCGGGTGACCGCGCAGCCCGAGCAGGGTCACGATGCGACCGACCTTGTCCTTGCTCACGCCCCAGCGACACGCGATCTGGCCGAGGGACACCCAGCGCTCGGCCTCGGGCTTGAGGACAGCGAAGTCGGCGTCGAGCGCGATCTCGGCGGCGGTGACCTGGAGGCTCGCGACCTCCTCCGGCGACAGCACACCGCTGTCCTCGAGGCGGTCGATGGTCCGGTGCAGGGTCTGTACCTGGAGGCGACGGTCGCAGAAGTCGACCCACCGCTCTCGGGTGTCAGCCTGCTGGGCGAGGCGGTCCTCGCGCCGCTGGGCGAGCGAGGGACGGCGCTCTGCGGGCACCGGAACGAGCACGAGCGCACTCACGCCGCCCTCGGGCTGGTAGGCGCCAGTGCGAACGAGCTGTGGCATCACCTCCCGAGCGAGGAACTGGCGCAGGTCCTTGCCCAGCTTCTTGCGGGTCTTGATCAGCGCGAGGTGCACGCCGGACTCGAACAGCACGAGCAGGCTGTTGTTCGTGTTCGCCGCGATGCCCTCGGCGCCGGGCAGCTCCTTGAAGGCGGCGAGCTCGTCGCCGGTCAGGACCGCGTAGTCCTTCCCCTCGATGAACTCGTCCTTCCACTCGCCGAGGATGCTGTTCGGGAAGCGCTTGCCGTCGGCGTGGTAGCCGAGGCGGGCGCCGATGTGGCGGGCGATCCAGGCGGGGCGGCCCTGCCAGGTGATGGTGACGAGGGGCGCGCCCTCGAAGGTGTGGGTGAAGGTCTGGATGGACACGGAGGACTCCATGGCGAAGGCCCGAAGAGGGCGGTGGAGCCCGCCCCTCGCCGGGGCGGGCGAGGGGTTCAGCTGCGAGAAGGGGCGGAGCGGACGGCACGACGGACGCGGCGCTCGAAGCGCTCCACGGCGTCGACGTCGGGGAAGTCGAGGTCGAGGCGGACGCCGCCCTCCTCGATGGTAAGGGTGGTCGGCCCGTCGGCGTCGGGCTCGACGCGCACGTCGGGATCCTGGAGGGTGGCCCGCGCGGTGAGCGAGCCCATCTCGAGGGCGAGGCCGGGCACGAGCCCGGGCCCGTCGTGTCGACCGCTCATCGAACACCCCCGAAGCCCGCGAGACGCAGCGCGTCGCTCACGTCCGTGGCGTCCCGGCGGGCCTCTCGGTCGATGCTCTCGGCCTCGACGCCGATCTCGGCGGCGATCTGCTCGCGCGCCATGCGGATGAAGCGGTCGGCGAGCGCGTCAGCGAGCACGTCCAGGGCGGCGTCCAGGTCCGCCTGCGCCGTGGGCGTGGGGAACGGGACGACCTCGATACGGAGGCGGGGCTTCATGGGGAACGACCTCGATGGTGGGCAGCCCAGCAGCGGGCTCGGCGACCCCCAACGCAGGGCTCGTGCCAGCCATCGACGACCCCGTCCCCATCGATGTTATCGTTAGAACCAGCGTCTTCCGCCGGGTGGCGTCACCAGGGACGGGGCGACTCCCGGCCTCGATGCGACCTGCGCCGTCATCGGTGGGACCGCCGCCTCCCCCGATGGCGCGATGCCCGCCCCCGATGGGTCGATCGGGCGACACGATGGGTCGACCGTGGCGCGATTCCAGCGGCCCCTATGGCGCGATTCGGCGACTGTAGATCCCGTTCCTTCGGGACTTGACAACGGGATCCCCCTGGCACCTTTGTTGCAGTCGTCCTGCTCGGGACCGAACCCGCCCCTTCGCGAACCTCCAGCCGAGCCCCAGTTGCCGAGAACGGAGCCCCCATGGTCAATGTCGTCACCTACTGCCGCGTTTCCTCCGAAGAGCAGGCCCAGAAGGACATCTCCATCCCCGCCCAGCGCAAGGCCCTGCTCCGCTGGGCCCACGACCGGGACGACCACGAGGTCGTCGCGCAGTTCGTGGACGAGGGGGAGTCCGCCTACGCCCCCGCCGACAAGCGGCCCGGCTTCTGCGAGATGATCTCGTTCTGCCGCCGCCACAACGTCGACCACATCCTGGTCCACAAGCTCGACCGGTTCAGCCGGAACCGCGAGGAGTCCATCCTCTTCAAGAGCCTGCTCCGCAAGCATGGCGTCACGGTGCGGTCCATCACCGAGACCTACGACCCCGACACGCCCCAGGGCTTCCTGTACGAGGGCATGATCGAGGTCATCAACCAGTTCTACTCGATGAACCTCGCGACCGAGACCATGAAGGGCATGCGCGAGAACGCCGAGCGGGGCTTCGTGAACGGCGGGCGCATCCCCTACGGCTACCGGCTGGAGAAGGTCGACGTCGGCGGTCGCGAGCACGGCAAGCTCGTCCCTGGGCCCGAGGCCGAGGTGGCGGTCGTCCGCCGCATCTTCGACCTGGCCACCAACCACGGGCTCGGGTGCAAGCGCCTCGCGAACCTCCTCAACAAGGAGGGCGTGCCAGGTCCTCGGTCCCGCCACTGGAACGCCTCATCGGTCGACGCCATCCTCAAGAACCGCGTCTACACCGGCGATCTGGTGTGGCTGAAGTCGAAGAAGGTCGGACGGGACGGACGCGAGCGCACGGACCCCGAGGACTGGATCATCACCGAGGACGCCCACGAGGCGCTCGTTGACCGGCGGACCTTCGAAGCCCGTCAGGCGCTGGCGAAGAGCCGGCGGTTCCACGCCCGGAAGAACAAGAGCCAGCCGGTGACCTACCTGCTGTCCCGGCTCATCCACTGCGAGCACTGCGGCAACACCTTCGTCGGGCGGCGACAGAAGCGGAAGGACGCCAACGGCGGGCAGGTCGAGTACTTCCGCTACTACTGCGGCGGGTACCTCGGGAAGGGACCCGCGGTGTGCCCCTCACTGCCCGTCCACAAGGAGTGGCTCGAGAACTTCGTCCTGGACATGCTGCGGCACAAGATCTGCGAGCCCGGCCTGCTGGAGGAGCTCGAGGAGCGCATCCAGGTCCGCATCGACCAGCGCCGCAAGGTCTACGGCACGGACGCCCGCGCCGTCGAGGCCAAGCTCGCCGACATCGACGGTCGAATCGCGAACTACTACCGCGCCATCGGGGACGGCCTCGACCCATCGGTCTGCCAGCAGCACATCGCCAACCTCACCGCGACCCGCGCCGAGCTCGAGCGCGAGTCCCACGTCCTGATGAAGGAGGACTACTACGACCGCGCCCTGGAGCTGAACGTCGGCGAACTCCGCCGCTTCGCCCGGGCCTTCGAGAAGGACTTCAACACCCTGCCCTTCGAGGCCCAGCGCAGCATCATCCTCTACTTCGTCGAGCGCGTGGACATCGTCGACCGCAAGCGCATCCGGGTCCACTTCAAGGTACCCTTCGACAACAACGGCATCCGGCTGCTCACCGACGAGGTCACCGGGCTCGTGGACGGCGGCCAGGGTCAGCACATGGCTTCGGGTGAGGATGCCGCTTCACTCGCCGAAGTTCACATGCGGCAGGCCACGGGGAGCCATTTTGCCCCTGACCGGAACGTCTAAAGCAGACGTTCTGGTTCAGTGGGTCATCGAGGCGAACCTGCCGCCCCAGCCCGGTTTCGGGCGGTCGCGGCGGAAGCCTCCTCCGCAAGCCCTCCGACCACCTGGTCGGGGGGCTGCTGTGCGTTCGGGGTCCGAAGACGGCTCGACCGACGCACGCCACGATGCTCGCCACGCGAAGAGCGGCGGCGGAGCGCCGTCGTCGCCACCCTCGCCAGGCTGGCGCGATGCTCGCCACGGTTGCTCGCCAGAGGGTGAGAGCCCGTGGCGGGCGCGCCGCCAGGCCATGCGCGGCCACATCGCCCGCGCCCGCGACTACCAGCAGCGCATCGACCGCGGCGAGGTCGAGAGTGCGTCGGAGCTCGCCCGAGTCGAGGGCATCACCCGCGCCCGGGTGTGCCAGCTGCTCCGCCTGCTCCGCCTGGCCCCCGAGGTGCTCGCCGACGTGGAGGCGCCCGAGAGCGAGGCACCGATGGTGAAGGAATCCGTTCTGCGGAAGCTCGCGGGCATCGAGGACGAAGCCGAGCAGGTGGAGACCTACCGCCGGCTGCTCGCCGAGGAGGGAGTGCCTCGCCGCCCGGCGCGGCACGGTGCCCGACCCGAGGGGCGGGTGCGGCGTCGCGGGTTCCAGCACGTGTTCGCCCAGGCACGGCGGTACGCGAGCATGCTCGAGTCCGGTGAGGCCCGGTCCTACGCCGCCATCGGAAGGCAGGACGGGATCAGCGGCGCGCGGGTCGGGCAGATCGTGCTGCTGCTGCACCTCGACCCGGACATCCTGGCCCAGGTCGACGTACCGCCCGACGACCTGCCGCGGGGGGTGACCGAGCGAACGCTGCGAGCTGTGGCGAGGCTGAAAACGCGGGAGGAGCAGCTGGCGGGGTTTGCCGCGGTGCTGGACCAGACCGCTCGGCCGCCCTACCCGTCGGAACCATGCCTCATTCGCGAGTCGCGGTAGCCTCCCGTTGGGCGTGTGAAACGCTTACCGAGCCCTCATGCTTCTCCTCCTCACCTTCCTCTTGTCCATCCTCGTCTCCATGCTCGTGGTGCGCACGCTGGCCGTCGCCCTGACGATGACCGGCCTCACGCAAGAGATCGCCACCTTCCAGGCGCTCTCTGCGTTCTCAGGCGCCGGCTACACCACGTCGGAGTCGGAGTCCATCACGACCCATCCGATGCGGCGGCGGATCATCGCGACCGGCATCCGTATCGGCTCGGCCGGCGTGGTCGCTGTTCTGGCGTCGGGCGCCGGCAGCGTCCTGCAGGCCGTTGGTGACGAACAACTCGTCCAGCGAGGCATCATCGGGGTGCTGGGCCTCATCGGCCTCGCGGCCCTGTCGAGCAGTCGGCACGTCGACCGCGTGCTGCGGCCCGTGCTCCGGGCGGCGCTGGCGCGGACGACGACGCTCGACGACAAGGACTACACCGCGCTGCTCCGGCTCTCCCGCGGCTTCGAGGTCGCGGAGGTCGTCGTGGAGCCCGACTCCTGGCTGGCAGATCGAACCCTGCGCGAGCTCGACCTGCACGCCGAGGGGCTGCACCTGCTGGGCCTGGAGCGTGAAGAGGCCGGCTACGTCGCCGTTCCAACTCCCGACATGCATCTCCTCGCTGGCGACATCCTCGTGCTGTATGGTCCGACCAGCGGAACGCTGGAGATCGCGAAACGAGCCCGCAGGGATCAAGCCGCACGGGACGCAGCGGTTCGCCGGGAGACCGAGCGTGCGGCCGCCCAACCCGATGCCCCCGGGACCCACGAATGACCCAGCCCGTCACCCGCCTGCTGACCACGCCCCTCGGTGAACTCTTCGGCGAAGACGACCTCGACAGCACCCTCCGCGCCCTGACGAGGGTCGCCTCCTCCTACCGCCCCCCGTCGCACGACCTGTCCCTTCGCCAGGTCCTTCCCGCCGGCGTGGAGCGCGCAACGAAGCGGGCGGTCGGCCTCCTCCTGGTCCCGGACGGTCCTCTCCTGCGACGGCTCCTGGACCACCGGGTCAGTGATCGCTTCGTGTCCGAGCTCATCACGCGGGTCCTCGCCGGCTACGCTACCCAGCAGAGCGCCTCCGCGGCTCCAGGGCGCTCGTTGTTGGCGCGGGTACCCCTCGGCACGGTCACCAGCTCGCTGACGGACTCGGTATCTGCGGGCATCGAGCGCTTCACCCGCACCCAGCACGACCGGATCATCCACTACCTGATCGACACGCTCACCGCGGTCGAGCACCTTCCGGAGTTCGCGGAGTGGCGGACGCATGTCGTCGACGTGGTCTGGGAAACTCCACTGGCTGTGGTGCTGCCGAACCGACAACCCGTGGACCTCGAGCAGGCACGTCGGTCCGTAGCCGAGGTCGCCACGGAGCTGAGAGCGGGGCTGGCCGACCGGTCGATGCTGGACATCCTGGGTCAGCTGGGCTTCGACCGCGATGCCCTGACCGGCCTCGCCAACGAGCTCGACCGGGCCCTCGCCCGAGCATGACAAAGCCGTAAGGATCGCGCCATGCACTCGAAAGGTGCGGTGCAGAGCCTGTAGCCAGACAGCCGGATGGACCGGCTCGGAGGCATCATGCTCGCATCGCACCGCCGCACCGCTCGGAGCCGCCCGACGACCGGCTCGAACCCCCGACCCGACCCCGAGCTCGACCAGCGCGTCCGCCAGGTCCATGACTGGCTCGGCCCGCTCACCGACGAGATGGGCCGGGTCATCGTCGGCCAGGACTACCTCGTCGACCGACTCCTGGTCAGCCTGCTCACCGGAGGCCACGCCCTGCTCGAAGGGCTCCCCGGACTGGCAAAGACCCTGTCCGTCAAGACCCTGGCCACCGCCACGCACGGCAGCTTCAAGCGCATCCAGTTCACGCCCGACATGCTCCCCGCGGACATCGTCGGCACCCTGATCTACAGCCCGAAGGACGCCGAGTTCCACACCCGACAGGGACCTGTGTTCGCCAACTTCGTGCTCGCCGACGAGATCAACCGCGCCCCGGCAAAGGTCCAGAGCGCACTGCTCGAGGCCATGCAGGAACAGCAGGTGACCATCGGCGAGGACACGCACCCGCTGCCGCGTCCCTTCCTCGTCCTGGCGACGCAGAACCCCGTCGAGCAGGAGGGCACCTACACGCTGCCCGAGGCCCAGCTCGACCGCTTCCTGTTCAAGCTCTCGGTCGACTACCCGACCCCGCAGGAAGAGCGGCAGATCCTGGACGCGATGGACGCGACCACCCGTAGCCCGAGCGCCCAGCCCGTGGTGGAGCTCGACCAGATCCTCGAGGCGCGCCAGGTAGTCGACGACATCTACGTCGACGATCGCGTGCGCGACTACATCGTGGATCTGGTGCAGTGCACCCGCGAACCGAGCGCCTTTGGCCTCGACGTCGGCCCCTACATCCGGTTCGGCGCCTCTCCGCGCGGCACCCTCGGGCTGATCCGCGCCGCCCGCGCCTGGGCCCTGATGAACGGCCGGGCCTACGTGACCCCGAGCGACGTGAAGGCCATCGCCCACGACGTGCTCCGGCACCGCATCGGCCTCACGTACGAGGGCGTGGCCCAGGGCGTGTCCACCGACGACATCGTCGACGCCTGCCTCGGCGCCGTGCCCACCCCGTGACCCGGAGGACCCGATGATCGCTCCCGCGCCGAACCTCTCGGAGGTGCTTTCCAAGGTGCAACACGTGGAGCTGCGGGCGCTGCGCGCGCTCGACTCCACGCGTGCCGGACACTTCCGGTCGGTGTTCCTGGGCCATGGCATGGAGTTCGACCAGGTGCGCGAGTACGTGCCCGGCGACGATGTGCGGCACATGGACTGGAGCGCCACCGCGAGGACCGGTCGGCCGTTCGTCAAGGTTCATGTCGAGGAGCGCGACTTGTGCGTGCTGATCGCCCTGGACGTGAGCCCCTCCTCGGAGTTCGGCACCGTCGGGAGCACGAAGCGCGAGCAGATGGCCGAGCTGGCCGCCGTGCTCGCCTTCGCCGCGCTGCGCGGAGATGACCGCGTGGGGCTGGTGCTGTTCGGCGAAGACGTCGAGCTCACCATCCCGCCGGGGCGGGGGCGGGCGCACGTGCTCCGCATCGTCCAGGCCATCCTCGCTCACCGAAGCCGGAGCGCCTCGACACGGATCGCGCCAGCCCTCGCACACCTTCGGCAGGTCTACGCCCGGCGAGCGGCGGTGTTCCTGATCTCCGACTTCTTCACGGCCGAGCCCGACGACGAGCTGGACCAGGCCCTGCGGGTCGCCGGGCTTCAGCACGAAGTGGTGGCGATCCGGTGCACGGATCCGCTCGAGTCCAGCCTGCCCGACATCGGACTGCTGACCACCGAAGACGCCGAGACCGGGGAGGTCGTCGAGCTCGACACCTCCGACCCCGCACTGCGTGCCCGGTACGCGGCGGCCGCCGAGGAACAGAGCGAGGTGCTGCGCCAGCGGTTGCGCCGCGCCGACGTGGACCTCCTCGAGGTGACGACCGGCTCCGACTACACGCCCCACCTCGCGTCCTTCATGGCGCGCCGCACCCGGAGGGCCCGATGATGTTCACGAACCTGCTCTTGATGGCCTCCTCGGCGCTCGCCCAGGAGGACATCCGACCCCTCAAGCCCGCGCTGGAGGTTCACGAGCCGATCTTGCTCTGGCCCTGGCTCGTGGCCGCACTGGCGCTCCTGGTGGCTGCCTATGGCGCATGGCGCTGGTGGCGACGCCCCGCTCCGACCCCCGAGGAGCGCTTCCGTGCCGCGCTCGCCGCCGCCTCTCGCGCCTTCGACGAGGGCAGCGTGGGCGACGCCGTCGACGCCTGTCTCGACGCACTGCGCGCCTTCGTCCACGACACCACCGACATCCCGGCCAGGTACCTCACGGCCGACGAGCTGCGACCGCGCCTGAGGGACCGACTCCCCGAGCCCGTGTTCGCCGACGTCGACGCCACGCTGACCGCATGGGACAGCCTGCGCTTTGCCGGTGCGGAGCTCGACGAGGTCGGTCTCCCAGGCTGGATCGACGCCTTCGTCGCCGCCCTGACCGCACCAGAACCACCGGATGCATCGCACCCCAACGCTCCACAGAGGGCCGCATCATGAACCTCGCTGACCTGAACTTCGCGCACCCCGCCGCGTTCGCGCTGCTGGCCCTGCTCCCGCTGCTGCTCGTCCCGATGGCCCGCCGTGGGAGACGCGCCGCTGTCCGGGTCGGTTCCACCGCCATCGCCGAGCGCGTCGCATCCGCCGGCCGAGGGCGGTGGGGCGTCCACCTGCCCGGGATCCTGAGGGTCGCCGCCTTGCTGTCCCTGATCACCGCCCTCGCGCGTCCCCAGCTCGGGTGGACGACCTCGGAGACCGAGGCGAGCGGCGTGGACATCATGCTCGGCGTCGACGTGTCGAGCTCGATGCTCGCCGAGGACCTCGACGCCCCCGGGGTCAACCGCCTGGATGTGGTCAAGCAGGTGCTCGACCGCTTCATAGAGGCCCGCCCCAACGACCGCATCGGCGTGGTCGCCTTCGCGGGGGATCCGTGGCTGGTGAGTCCCCTGACCCTCGATCACGACTGGCTGCGCCAGAACCTCGAGCGCGTTCGGATCGGCATGGTCGAGGACGGCACGGCCATCGGCTCGGCCATCGCGAGCGGCGTGGCGCGGCTGCAAGACACCGACGCCAAGTCTCGCGTGCTCGTGCTGCTCACCGACGGCGCCAACAACGCCGGGAGCGTGCAGCCCGAGCTCGCCGCCGAGGCCGCGGCCGCGCTCGGCGTCAAGGTCTACACCATCGGCGTCGGATCCGAGGATCCTCGCCCGGTCCGGATGACCGACCCCTCGGGTCAGCAGCGCATCGTCGAGCTCGGTGTCGAGGGCGAGACCCTGCGCACCATCGCCGAGCTCACCTCGGGGCAGTACTTCCTGGCCTCGGACTCGGCCGCGCTGTCCCGGGTCTACGAGCAGATCGACGCCCTCGAGACCACCACGCGCACCATCTCCGAGGTGCACCACGTCCGCGAACTCTTCGCGGTACCCGGTGCCCTCGGCGCCCTGTTCCTCGTCCTGGAGCTGCTGGGCCTCGGGCTCGGCCGCGTCCGCATCCCGTGAGTTCCGTCATGACCACCGACAACGCCCTGCACTTCGGCTCCCCCGAGCTCCTCGTTCCGCTGGCACTCACCGCCGTGGCGCTCGCGGGCCTCCTGGTCTGGGAGGCCGTCCGACGCCGCCGTGCCCTGGCCCGCGTCGCCACCCCCGAGCTGCGCAGCCGGCTTACGGCAACGGTGTCACGACCCAAGCGAACCCTGAAACGGCTGTTGCTGTGGACCGCCGCCGCCTTGACCCTGTTCGCGCTCGCCCGGCCCCAGTGGGGCTACCGCTGGGAGGAGGCCTCCCGACAGGGCATCGAGCTGATGTTCGCGGTCGACACCTCCAAGAGCATGCTCGCCCAGGACCTGCGACCCGACCGCCTCACCCGCGCCAAGCTGGCCATCGCGGATCTGGTCCGCAAGTTCCCGTCGGACCGCGTGGGCCTCGTCGCCTTCGCCGGGGACGCGTTCCTGCAGGTGCCGATGACCCTGGACCGCGACGTGTTCATGGACTCGCTGCAGGTGCTCCAGCCCGGCGTCATCCCAGTCGGCGGCAGCGATCTGGCCTCCGCCATCCGGGTGGCCGACCAGGCCTTCACCGAGGCCGGCGCGGCGGAGCGGATCCTGGTCCTGGTGTCCGACGGCGAGGACCTCGAAGGCAGCGCCATCACCGCCGCCGAGCGCGCCGCGGGCAATGGCGTGGTGATCCACACGGTAGGCGTCGGCGGTGCCGAGGGCGAGCTCCTGACGGTCCCCGACGGCCGCGGCGGGACCACCATCGTGCGCGACGAGCGCGGCGAGCCCGTGCGGTCGCGGCTCGACGAAGCCACGCTCACCGCCATCGCAGCTGCGACCGGCGGCACCTACGTGCCCCTGGGGCTGGACGGAGCCGGGCTCGAGACGCTGTACCAGACGGCGCTGGCCGACCTCGAGCGTCACGAGGTGGAGAGCCGCTCCCATCGCGTCTACTTCGAGCGCTTCGCTTGGTTCCTGGTGCCCGCGTTCCTGCTGCTGCTCCTGGAGCCCTTCATCGGCGAACGCGGAACGGCCCGGCCGCTCCTCCGGCGAGGTGCGGTGGGCGCCGCCGTGG
>MDTC01103246.1_pt1 | contig 10699 bp, 6 predicted proteins | sample 811181 | NCBI WGS metagenome assembly MDTC01 (sample SAMN05326644, study PRJNA326480) | marine metagenome | isolation source: seawater | place: Pacific Ocean: North | collected 2011 | reverse complement strand
GGCGAAGACTTAGCGGTTTTTGTTGTGGGCGATGGCGCAGCTTCGATTTCTGCAAGCTATATCGAACAAAAAATGGATGCTAGTAACGAGCGCCAGAAAGACGCGCCTTTTGTGGTGTCATTCACCTCACATTCTGAATACATCATTACTGACACACGCACTGAGACCGTGGTCGCGAGCCGTGAGTTTCAGCCCGGAGAAGCTATTAAGTACCAAAACTTTACGCTTAACCTCGACGCAGCGCCGGTGCGCGGCGATACCTTTGCAATCGAAGAAAATATTGATGGCGTTGGGAATAATGGCAACATCTTGTTGATGGTAGATTTACAAAATAAGCCAGTGGTTGACGGTTATCAGTCGATAAGCGATGCCTATATTGATGTCGTCAGCACCGTGGGTAATAAAGCCACGTTGAGCCGCATTTCTCAAGAGGCATTACAAGTTGTGTACGACCAAGCCGTAGAGACACGAGATTCTGTGTCGGGCGTAAGCCTCGACACTGAAGCGGCGGATTTAATACGTTTTCAGCAGGCCTATCAGGCCTCTGCTCAGGTGATACAGGTCGCATCCAAATTATTCGATTCAATCTTAGGGCTAAGATAAGGGGAGCCTTAGTATGCAAATATCCACAGGGCAATTGTTTGACCGCGGCACCGAACAGATGAGTGCGCAAAAATCGAAAGTCTCCGAGATGCAGGCAAAGTTATCTTCCGGTAAGCAGATATTGAATCCGAGTGACGATGCCGAAAAAGCGGGCACGATACAGCGTATTAAAACCGCTGCGGGACGCCAAGACAGTTATCAGCAAACCCTGAATACGATTAATGACCGCTTGTCGACTGAGGACGCTGCACTGCGTTCGGTCGATAACGTCATGCAACGCGTTCGGGTTCTTGCCGTTCAGGCTAGCAGTGACACAGCAACAGCGTCTGACCGAGAAATTTTGGCAGTTGAGGTGGATTCTTTGCGTGGCGAATTGCTGGCCTTGACGAATATGCAAGACAGCACGGGAAACTATGTTTTCTCGGGGTCAAAAATGCGTACTGCACCCTATCAGGCAGATTCTTCGGGTGCGGTCACCTACCAAGGTGACAATAATATTATGGAAGTTAATGTTTCGGATCAGCGCCGCATGGCGGTCAACCGGCCGGGTAATGACGTATTTACCCCAGTATTGCGTGATGAAGACGATGGCAGTACAACGCGCATTGGCTTTTTTACGGTACTTGAGGATTTCATGAATTCTTTGCAGGCAAACGATGGCGACGGCGCGCGCCGCGCACTTACAGAGGTGTCGCAGGTGACCGACAACCTGTCTTTGTCGTTAGCCAGTGTTGGCGGACGTATCAACGAAGTCGACGCTCAATTTGATATTCTTGGCGACACAAAAATCCGCTTTCAATCTATGCTATCTGATGCCGAAGACTTGGATTATGCAAAAGCCGTTTCGGATCTCACGGCTGAGATGCTGTCGCTGGAGGCGGGGCAGGCAAGGTTTGCTAGGATTTCACAGATCAGTTTGTTTGATTACATTCGCTAAGGATTGATGCCGCTGAATTGGGTTCAGTGGCACTAAGCAAAGCACAGAGAAGCAGCTATGAGTGAAACAACGAGTTCAAGCTCCTCAACAGGGTCTACAGCAGCGTCGCAGATATTAACGACGTTGGGTGCTGGTTCTGGTATCGACATTTTCAAAATGGCGCGTGATTTGACCGATGTCGAAAAAATACCTCAACAAGAAAAGATTAACGAAAGCATCGTTGAAACGGAGGCCCAAGTTTCGGCCTACGCGCTTGTAAGTTACCAGTTAGCGGTGCTAAAGCAGTCATTTGAAGGATTAAATGACGCGAATGAGATGGCTACGAACACCTCATCGTCCACCAACAGTACGGCGGTAAGCTTTGCTTCACTTGACGGTACGGCACAAATTGGTTCGTATGACGTAACGGTCTCAGCCTTGGCGAATGGCCAGCAGTCGATGTCGAGTGAATATTCTAGCAAGACTCAACAACTCAACAGCGGCACCGGTTTTAATGTGGTTTTGGCGGTCGGCCCCTCGGGCGGAACGCAGACCAACACCACTATTTCAGTTGCAACAGATACCCCTCAGGGGATTGTAGATGCCATTAATGCAGGCGATTACGACGTGACGGCAACACTAGTTGACACCGGTACCGCGAGCAGCAATTACCGCATAATACTCGCCGGCCAAAGTGGTGCTAACAAGGCATTTTCCATTACGACACAGTCAAGCGCAGATGCGAGTGTTGCCGGGCCGGATTTAGGGTTTTCGTACGCGGGGGCTGCCGCCGTCTACACGATGCCGTTTTCAGACAGTGATGCCACAGGTGCCACGAGTGATCAGAACCTTACCTTTACTTTTGGTAGTGCTACGGCTACAGTTGATCTGTACAATGAAGCCTCTAGCGTAAATGACAATCGTTACAGTGGTCTTTCAGACGCCACCCTCTTAGCTGCAATTAATGCCCAATTGGATGCCCAAAATATGGGCTTTACGGCGACAGTATCATCTAACAATAGTGGGTTTACATTCACTCAAGACACGCCCGCCGCTGTTGGAAGTGCTCCTACTGCAACGCTCGACGGGTCGGCGGTAACGGTAACCCAAGGCACGGCAGGGGCGTCTAGCAATACGATGCAGGCCGCAACTGACGCAAAGATCTCGTTTAATGGTTTGACGATTACACGTTCCACCAACACAATTAATGACCTTGTTCCCGGCGCTGTGCTGGCGATCAATCAGGTGACTGAAACCAGTGCGACATCGAATCCAGTTCGTTTAAGTGTTGCCAGCGATACGAGCACGTTGAAATTAAAAGTCCAAACACTGGTCGCAGAGTACAATGATTTTAATGGTCTCATGAGTGAGCTAGGTTCGAGTTCAACGGATGAAAATAACGAAATGATGGGAGCTTTGCGTCGCGACACAGCCACAGTGCGCTATGTTCAGAACGCGTTACGCACCGCCATACTAGCCGATGCAGACAACGCGGATACTAGCGGCGATCCGCTGTTTTCGAGTAGCACCAAGGGTTTTAGAGATATAGGTATTTCGATGGACAAGGCTGGTAATTTGACCTTTGACGAGGACCAATACGACAAAGCGATCGTTTCAAGTTACGATAATGTGGTGACGATGTTAACGGCTAACACCACGAACCAAAGTCTTTACAGCACGGACAATCGAGGCCTTGCACAAAACATTGCTACGGTTTTGGATGATCTGACAAAAGCGGATGGTGTGCTAACGACCCGCAATGCAAATGCTGAAGAAACAGTCGAGGATTATCAGGAGGAACTAGCCGATCTAGAGACCCGTTATGAACAGGTTTATGATCGCTATCTGGCGCAATTCTCTGCTATGGAGTCGATGATGCAGTCGATGAATGGCACCAAAGATTACCTCGAGGGCCAACTCGAATCCCTATCTAAAGCCTACGACAACAATTAATTGTTTGGGCGCAGCGCGTGCGGGAGGAGAAGGCCAGTTCGCGCAACGTTAATATTGGATAAAAAGGTTGGCGTATTCCATATCACTTCAATAATTGAACATCAACGCCTTAGTTGGGTCTGTTAGTAAAGTTGGCTCGGCAACCAAGTAGCAATTTGCGGAAACACCACTAATAAACCCATTAAAAACAGCTGCAGAGCAATAAAAGGCGCTACGCCGCGGTACATATCAACCGTGTTAATCGAGTCTGGGGCCACCCCTCGCAAATAAAAGAGCGCAAAGCCAAAGGGAGGTGTAAGGAAGGACGTTTGTAGATTGATCGCAATCATCACGCCCAACCAGATGGGGTCCAGACCCATACCAAGTAACACAGGCGCCACAATCGGTACAACGACAAAGGTAATTTCGATAAAGTCCAAGATAAAGCCGAGCAAAAAGATCACCACCATGACTAAGAGCGTCGCGCTAAACAATCCGCCTGGCAACCCCCCAAAAAACTGAGTGACCAACTCCTCGCCGCCAAATCCACGAAAAACCAATGAAAAAATCGCCGCTCCGATCAAAATTAAAAAGACCATTGAAGTAACTATTGTGGTCGATTGGAGCACCTCCCGGAGTTTATTGAGAGACATTTGTTGTTTTATTAGAGCGAGAAATAAAGCCCCGCAAGCCCCAACTCCTGCCGCTTCTGTGGGAGTGGCAGCGCCGGCGAGAATAGACCCAAGAACAGCAAATATCAGCAAAATAGGCGGCAGTAGATTTCGTATTGCTCGTTCTAGCCGTTCTTTTAATGGTTTGATCGACTGTAATGTCGCGGTTTCGGGTTGTGCGAAAACCACCAGATATAGGCAATAAAAACAGACCAAGAGCAGTCCGGGGACCATCGCGCCAACGAACAATTCGCCCACAGAAACGGTTTTAGGGGAAAAGATTCCTTGTGAAAGTTGTGCTTGCTGATAAGCGCTCGATAGCGTGTCTCCCAGTAAAACCAGTGCAATTGACGGCGGTATGATTTGGCCGAGTGTTCCCGTTGCGCAAATCATGCCAGTAGCTTGGGACGGTGAGTAGCCACCCTTTAGAAGTGCCGGTAGTGACATTAGTCCCATCGTGACAACGGTGGCACCCACAATGCCGGTACTGGCTGCTAACAGCGCACCCACGAGCACAACCGATATGCCAAGCCCTCCGCGCAAGACACCGAACAGATCGGCCATGCTGTCTAATAGATCTTCGGCTATTCTCGATTTTTCTAATAATATGCCCATCATCACAAATAGCGGAACTGCGATCAGCGTGTTATTGCTCATAATCCCAAAGAGACGGTTCGGTAACGCTTGTAAGTAGGCGCTATCAAAGTGTCCAAAGAGGATACCAATACCTGCAAACAACAGTGCGGTGCCACCTAGTGAAAGCGCCACAGGATACCCCAGTAGGAGCACGGCACAGGTCACGATAAAGAGTAAGAATGGGATGAGCTCGAGCACGTCTATAGCTGCCGTGTTTCTTGCGGTTCCCATAAGCGTACAATCTGACGAAGCGCGTGTGAGATGCCTTGCAGTATCAGCAGTATGGGCATGATGAGTAACAGGGTTTTTAATCCATAAACAAAGGGAATCCCGCTACTTTCTTCTGATGTTTCGCCAATGCGCCAACTGGTAATAACGTAGTCGTAACTGGATAAAAATATCAGTAATGCGACAGGTAGCAAAAAAAGCAGAGTGCCGAAAAGGTCAACTAGGGCCCGACGTTTTGGGGCGAAATCACGATAAAAAATGTCTACGCGAACATGTCCATTGTGTTTATAGGTGTATCCAATGCCCAGCATGAACAGCGTTGCATGCAAATACCCGATGGATTCTTGCAAAGCGATGGACCCTATCGCAAAGCAGTACCTCAATAGCACTACGCTAGCTACAATGCTTGCCATGACGAGGGCCAGCCAAGCTAGCAGTCGTCCCAGGCGCTCCACGCCTATATCAATCATATTGGCAATCGCGGCTAGTGTCGTCACTGGTTAAAGGACCCTTTGGTTGGTTGGCGCGCGCTGGCTAGTTTAATGGGGCCTTAAGTATAGCGTTAATCGGCTATCGCCAAAAGCGGCAAAATAATGCCGCATAGCGCTAAAGAATCGCCTGGTGCTACCGATCTACCATATAGAGAATAAAATTCTGAACGCAGTTAGGTTAAACCGTAAGTATTCAATAGAATAGAGGGTAGGTGTTATGGCAGGCGTTGATGGGAACATTAAAATGCCCATTTCAGCAGCAGCGGTAGCGGTGAGTCTTCCCAGAACGCCGGTCAAGCCGTCAGTGCAGGTTTCATCAGTCGTGTCGTCACAAACACAGGCTGATAGCAGAGCCAGTGCTCAATATGGTGCCAGGGCCATGAGCGAAGCAGTGGCAGCGCGAAAATTGGAAGCGCTCGAGCAGATAGAACAAAATATTAAAGAGCTCAAGGAAGCGGCTGACCAACTAACACAGACCGTCGAAGCGAAGGGAATTGCGTTGAGCTTTTCAGTAGACGAAGCGTCGAAGCGTTTTGTTGTACAAGTCAAAGACTCGAACACAGGCGAAGTCATTCGACATATTCCCGGTGAAGCCGTGTTGCGAACGGCCGCCACGCTGGAATCCCTTAAAGGCCTATTGTTTGATGACGTTTACTAGATAGTTGCCGGCAAGTAATGGCCACCCCACCTTTAGTTGTTAAAATCTGTGGAAAACCTAAAACGATTTGTTACTTATAGCTGGTTTAGATGGTCCTTTGATAGATCGAACCGGTAAATCGGCAAAAATCTTAAAATGTCTGCCGAAAATCTGACAATCCGGCATAACGCGGCTAAAAGCGACTGCCGCTTTTCCGGCACCGCCTTGATTTTCGATCGCTAGTTTTCGATAAAATACTGATTTTAATAGAAAAGAAAAGATACCAGCGTCACAAATGCGACGTTGGCATGTCAATTGCATCGTAGTTTATGAGATCGCTTTATTCGGTGCAGGGCTTCACCACGAGCAAGCTTTAGGCCTAAAGACGGGATTATTGAGAGTCCCAAGCCGGCTTGAGACGAGTAAGCGATAGCATTAGGTCTGGAGAGACAGGTAATGCATCCGATTACAGTTTGTTAAATCGGTAGTTGAGTTAGAAACTTTAGATTTAAATGCGCAATTATTGGTTGCGCCGCACACAAAGAAGAGAAGCGTGCGCAGCCACAATAGAGGAAAGTGAAGATGACCGTTATTAACACGAACATTAGCGCGCTGATAGCTCACCAGACGCTTGCGAGGAATGACCGTGACATGAGTCAGGCCATGACGCGATTGTCGACCGGAATGAGAATTAATTCCGCTGGTGACGATGCGGCTGGGCTCGCAATTGCAACGCGCATGACAGCGCAGATGCAGGGGCTTGACCAGGCGGTGCGCAATGCTAACGATGCTGTTTCTATGATTCAAACCGCCGATGGAGCCTCCATTGAGTTGGGTAACATCATTCAGCGCATGCGTGTTCTAGCCGTTCAGGCCATCAGCGATACGTACACAGAGACTGACCGAAAAGCACTTAATGCCGAGTTCGAAGGCCTCCAAGAGCAACTCGAGATTATTGCTCGTCAAACGATGTGGAATGGCGCGCCATTAATGACAGGCGAAATCGGTAACAATGGTTCTTCGACATTTCATATCGGTGCGAACGCCGAGCAATCTATGGAAATTACTTTCGGGGATTGGACCGCGGCGGGCCGCGGTGTATACCGCAATGGCGGGTCGACCCCAAATAATATAGGTCCAACAGATTTGTTAGAGAGCGCAACAACTCTTGCAGTTGAACGAGTCGCAGGTGTCTACACATCGCCAATATCCGACAACAATGCTAAAGGTTCAGCTGGGCTTATGAGGATCAGCGATGGTACAAATACCTTAACGGTCGACGCGTCGAACGTCACTGACCGGGCAGCGCTGGTCAGGAAGATTCAAGCGACCCCTGGATATGAGAATTTACTGTTCACCGTAAATGACAATGGTGGTCAAGGAGTGAATGGTACGCCAGCAGTATTTAAGGCTCCCATGAGCGCGACGGAAGTTGCTGCGATGACCACAGATTTGGTCCTGAAGGATAGCGCAGGGACAACTGTGACCATTACTGGGACTGCGTTGGCATCATTGACGACAACGGAAGAGGTGATAGCCGCAATTCAGGCCCACGCAAACTATCAAACTTTAAATTTTTCGATTGCAGGTTATGATAACGAGGACGCTGGTAGTGCGGTTGACGGTTTCACTATTACGATGGAGTCTGTGAAGGCTGATATGACCGTACCATCGTTAAAGCTAGGGGATGTTTCACAAAATGTTGTTCTTACAACGCCATTTCAAGCCCCTTCGAAGGCTGGGTTAGACTTGATTTACAAGGAGGCTGGCGCAATAGCTACGCCCCCCACGGTTACATTGGACGGAATGAGTAGTGCTAACTCCAAGCGTGCGGAGTTTTCTATGCAGCTTCCGCAGGACGACCTCGAAGCAACGGCTAAGCCAGCTGCTGATGGAGGCATTTACAGCCAAGAAGCCAGTGACGTCGTTCCATTCACGATTTCTGATGGTACAACAACACTAAAGTTGGATGATGTCAGAAACCTTATACGTCCTACATATGATGGTAATGCTGATGGCAATAATCAGTTGTTGGTCGATGCGATCCGAGCGATGCCGAGCTACGACAGTTTATTATTTACTGTTGAAGTGACCGACAACAACGTTAATAACCTCACCTTCAAGTACAAAACACCTGGCGCAGTAGATTTCACTCCGACCGTCACTTTCGGTAAGGTGGAAGCGGTGGCAGCACAGTACGAAAGCCCAATTTCAAGCAGTGCAGTTGCAAACCTCACAAGTATTACAGTTGATGGCGTGACGGTTAATGCCTCTTCTGCATCCACGATTGAGGCTTTAGCGCAGGCGATCAATACAGCACTGTCTAGCCCAGGATATACGGTAAAGCAGAACGACGCTAACGATGCATTACTTTTTGTGTACGACAACGTAGGGGCAGTGTCAAACCCTCCAGCAGTGACTGGGCTTACATTTTCCGCCGCAGCCAGTACAAGGACCGCAGCCACAGAAACCGCAGCTTCATCAGGCGTTGCGGAGGTCAAATCAGTTACGGTGTCGTCAGCAGATCTAGCGACAGCTGGAAAAATTGTCCTCACGGACGGTACTAAAAGTTTGACGTTACCTGCTCCCACTGTACCCTATTCTAGCGTCAACGAGATGGTGGCAGCGATTCAAGGTAACAGTGACTATGCTGCATTGGCTTTTGGTGTGACTCATAATGGAAGTAAGTTAGTGTTTACCCATGAGACGGCTAATACAGCATTTGCTAGTGGATTCAAGGTAGACATTGACTATGCGAACGGGGCTTCAGTAGAAATAATACCAGGTGTAAACGCAGTCGCTAATAATGCACCTCGCACAATTGATCAAACGGAGGTCCAAAAAGGTATTGATGATGATCCTACTCCCGAAGTGACTCGGCATGGAGTTACAGGAGTAGACGCTTCAGAGGCAACACCATTTACACCGGCAATTAATGTGCTTACGTCAACCAATGCTAAGGATGCTCTTGATAATCTGCTTCAAGCGCTTGATGGTATCAACATGCAACGAGCTTCCTATGGTGCTGCTATCAACCGATTGGAGCACACTATGGATAACCTAATGCAGATGTCGTCAAATGCAGCTGCAACGCGTGGGCGTATTCAGGACGCTGACTACGCTAAAGAATCCACTGAGCTAGCCAGAACCCAGATCGTTCAGCAGGCAACGACAGCTATGCTAACTCAAGCTAATCAGTCAGCCCAGTCAGTTCTGGCATTGCTCAAGGGGTAGCGCCATAGTTGGGTTTGATTGAGGCACCGCCTGTGGTCTGTTATCGCTGACCTGCGCAAAAGTCAGCAAGTTGTTAGGGGCGTTCGCTACTATTTTATCTCTTATTCGAGTCTAACCTATTCATTGCCATAGGCCTGACTCACTGTTTCGACTGCCAACCCTTAAAAATCGCTAATCAGCATTTTTAAAGTGGATTTTTTCAGTGGTCGGGCGTCTTACCTCCCAGTTTTGATAGGCATCCAGAGATGCACCTTATCTGACATCCCTCTTGTATGGAGCGCCAGTTTTTCAGCGCGCGAGCGATTGCGATCGTTCTGAGACGAAAAAATTTGGTAGGTTTATTTGATATCGGTGGCAAATTGGTAAATAAAAAGCGGACAAGCTAACGTTCAGGGAACTCCTCGTATTCCCATAGTCGCCGCGCGACGTTTTCATTTCGATGTAAAGTTTTAACAAGGGGCGTTAATTGGAAGCTTTTGTGATGGTATTATAGAGGTAATTACGCCATTTTTACCGCGGTGCGCCCCTCTGCCGAATTTCTGACAATTTGGCAAAACGCGGCGAAGAAAGCCTGCCACTTTTCCGGCACTACTTTTATTTGCCCTTATGAAAAAGGCATAAATGATTGTTTTTAAACAATAAAAAAATGGCAAGCGGCAACAGCGGAAAGTTGGCACCACTATTGCATTGTTATAGGAGACAGTAACTTAAACCCAGCGGTGCAAACTTTTCGCTCCGCCAGGGGATGAAAATTTGGTCGCGCTGGAAGGTTGGGTTTACACTTCCTTTGGGTTCGTAGATCGGCCCGAACGCGGAAAACTTTAGAGCAGACATATGATTTAAAAGTGTCGCTCATATCATCAAAGACGAGGAAGTTGCAGTGGGTAGTGCAAAATTCCACTGGTAAGTGCCATCGCCAAATATATGATAGGAAAGGAGTAGTTTAAATGGCTGGGTCTATCAACACTAATATAGGTGCAGTAAGGGCAACCAATGCTCTCGCTCAGAACGAGCGCGACATGAACACGGCGATGGAGCGGCTGTCCACAGGCAAGCGGATTAATTCGGCTCAGGACGACGCTGCAGGACTTGCTATTGCTTCGAAGATGACCTCCCAGATCAACAGCTTGGATCAAGCGGTTCGCAATGCGGGCGACGCCATTTCTATGGTGCAGAGCGCTGACGGTGCTATGGTCGAAGTAACAAACATGACCCAGCGAATGCGTGAGCTGGCGATCCAGGCGATTTCCGACACAAATACTGCGTCTGACCGGGCAGCACTGAACCTCGAGTATCAGGCATTAGCCGCAGAAATATCGCGTATTGGTGGGAATACCCAGTGGAATGGCGG
>MDTC01118591.1_pt1 | contig 10700 bp, 14 predicted proteins | sample 811181 | NCBI WGS metagenome assembly MDTC01 (sample SAMN05326644, study PRJNA326480) | marine metagenome | isolation source: seawater | place: Pacific Ocean: North | collected 2011 | reverse complement strand
GATGTCCGACACTGATTTCAAGCCAATGAAGCCAGAGTGCGTTGATACCGAAAAGCTAACTCTATCTAAGCTAAAGAAGCTGGATAATGGTGCTACTACAATGCATGTAAACTATGATGACAGTGGTTCTCTATATGTTCTTTCACCCGAGGTTGATCTTCCATTTGATGGTAAGTTTTGGGCAGATGCTTCAGGTGATTCAACAGGAAAGTGGGCAATTAAGGCTAATCTTAAGGGCGAAAAGTGTGAACCATTTGTACGAAAGCTTAAGGAAATGGATGAATTTCTAAAGGAGAAGGCACTTGAAAATTCAATGGCGTGGTTTAAGAAGAGGAATCTATCTGCGGAAACAATTGATACTCTATATACACCAATGCTAAAGGAGTCACTTGATCCAAATACAGGTGAACCGGATGGAAAGTGGCCTCCTAGTTTTACATTCAAGATTGTTAAGAGAGATTCTGAAGTAATGTGTAAGATTTATAAGGAAAAGAATAATGAGTTTAATGTTAGTGATACTACCAAGGATGATTATGTAGATGTAGATTCCTTAGTTAAGAAGGGGACTAAGGTTCGCCTTCTACTAAGATGTAATGGTGTATGGATGGCAAATGGTAAGTTTGGATGTACATGGAGGGCCGTTCAAATGAAGGTTAAGCCTGTAGCTACATTTGATGAATATGCGTTTGAAGATGATGATGATGAAGAAGAAGTTCAAAAGATTGATGAGAATTTAGTAGAATCATCTGAAGAGGATGAAGAATCAGAAGAGTCTGAAGAAGAGAAGAAGCCTGAACCAGTTAGAAAGGTTCGCAAGGTAAAGAAGGCATCTACTTCGAACTAAGTTAAATAGTAATTAAATAGTAATTAAATAAAATATATATTTATTAAAAATTTTTTATCTTAATCTTAATACTAAATGTAACGTACTTTCTTTCTGAATATTATAATCAGCTAATGTTCTACCATCCTCTAATTGCTTACCAGCAAAAATAAGTCTTTGTTGGTCAGGTGGGATACCTTCTTTATCTTGTATTTTTGCTTTTATATTCTCAATACTATCAGAGGGTTCTACTTCTAAAGTAATTGTTTTTCCTGTAAGTGTCTTTACAAAAATCTGCATATTTATACTATTTATTTTATTTTCTTTTTAAGTCATTTAATTGAATTCTAATTTAATCGGTATAACAGTTCTAGCTAATCCCCTTGTTGCGGACAATGATAATTCTTGTCTTAATTTTCTAACTCCTGGTTTTTTTTGTATTAAACCTTGGATTTTCATCTCTTTTAAACACTTATTCATATCATCTTCAATAACTTTTTTATGAATAGATATATAATCAAGTATAAGGTTACTAATAGCCCATTTAAAGAAATTTAATTGACCAATAGTTGTCTCTAATATAATTCCATCACAATTAAACTTAATTCTATCTCTCCTACAAAATGGATCAAATCTTTTTTTAGAGTAAGCTTTTAATTGAGATTTATACGCATGAAATACATTTAAAGTACTTGATATATTTCCATTATCAGTAAATGTTGGTAAATTATGTTTATCTCTATAGATGTTATAATAAGTATTATATTTTTTCGAATAATTTGTTATAAACCAATCTATTGATCTTAATGATATATTTCTTTTATTTTCACCTAAAATAGATATTAATTGTTGTTTGTAGTGTTCTTCTTTATAAAATAGTTCCAAAGATTCAAGCAATAGTTTATCATTTATCATTATATCGTTTATTATACAAATTTCTTTAAGTATTTATTTTTTACATTTTTTTTTACATTTATTAATCATTTTATCATAATATTTATTAGCCTGTTTAATACTTTTAAATTTTTTCTTTATTGTCTTTTTACCTTCTTTATATGTGACTTGTTTATCTTTTTGAGAAATACTATATTTTTTCTTTTTGGTTTTTTTTCCTTCTTTTATATCTGATTCAAATTCCTTTTTTCTTGTTATTTTCCCATTAATTACTTGAGTTGAATCTTTAGAAGACATCGCCACGGCTGTACCTGCAGCCGCTGTCCCAGCCCCTAATAAACCTAGTCCAGAAAGAACTGGTGCCATACATGGAATACATGGAGCTAATCCACCCGATTGATTTATCTTCTTTTTCTTTTTAGATTTCTTTTTCTTTTTCTTTTTAGATTTTTTCTTTTTAGAACCAGACCTTACTCCATCAATCCAAGCTCTAACCATAAAATAAGTTGTATGAGGATCATCTGGGTCAGCTTCATAAAATTGTGCGAGTCTATATATTAATCCATTGATTTCACTATCTTTTAATGGTGGATCTATTTCATTTTTTAAATAATCTTTTAATTTCATTTTTTCTTCATGATGTTTTTCTTTATCTTCCCAATTTTCAAATAAATCATCAATTATTGCCGTAATCAATATTATATCATCTTGATTATAAATAGTTGCTCCTGATTTAATTTTAGATGGGTTTTTTTCTAATTTCTTGATATATTCTATATTTTCACGTAATGTATCAAATAATCTATCTCTCGATTCTTCCATATTTTTTAATTCTTTTTCACAATCTTTAATACTACCCATATTATAATAATATATATAATATATTATTAATGGAACAATGGATTATTTATGGTATTCTTGCTGCTTTTTTAATCGCTTCAAGAGATTACTTTACAAGTAAATATACTTCTAGATACACTGTTACAGAACATGTACTTTATTATTATGTATTATGTGCTGTAGCTATTTCAGCATATGTTTGTTATAGGAGATTTAATTATAATGAAAAATTTAAACTCATAAATAAAGATGATTTTTGGAAATATGCTCTTGTAGCTATTGCTTCCGTATTAATCATTACACCTTGTGAAGTTTTATCAATTAGAAAAGCAAGTAACCCAGGCAAAGCAAGAGCTCTTACAAATATGAATGCTATTATACTAATTTTAGTTAGTATGTATGTATTGAAAACAGAAAAGATAACACCAACTAAAATTGTTGGATTATTGTTCTTTGGATTGGGTATGTTTATGATTTTTTAAATTTAGATTCTATTACCACAACTCATCCCCTCCACTACTTGATTATTATCATCTCCTTTTTTTTCTTTTTTTTCTTCTTCTTCTTCTCCTTCATCATTGGAACCAACCATTAATGGATAAAATAAATATAATGAACCAACATACATAACAAATGCAAATACAACACCATGTACAATTGATAAAATATTCTTATCTTTTATTTTAAGAGCTCCTCCAACAAATTTATAAACATCTGTATGAGATAATATTAAAAATGTAATCGCACCAAATATAGAATGCTGAAATAATGTATCATGCATATTCGTTTGAAACCAATTAACACCAGGTAAAAAATCTAAACTATTTAATAAATCATCCATTTTATAACATTCCCATATAAAAAAAATATTTAAAAAACTATTGTATATTCTATAATAAATGATTGACTGTGAATACTATTTGAATTATAGAGGACCAAATTTAAATAAAGCTCAACTATGGAAGAAAGGTGGAGAGAAAAATGATATAACAGAACAAATAAAACAATTTTATGGTGAAAATAATAATTGGAATGGTAAAATTTATCAATATTCTGAAATATTTCCAGAAAAGGATTCCTCTTATTTATTTTATGTTGAATTTTTAGATTCTAAAAATAGAAAGCATTGGTTTCATGGTATGGTAGGAGAATCAAATCAGAATTTTAATCCCCCCTTAGCAATGCCATTCAATCAAATTAATAATATATAATATAGTATGAAAAATTGTTGTAATCATGGAAAAAAAGATAAACAATGTATAAGAAAAAGTGATCAAAAAACATTTAAATTACCTAGAAGATTTTCTAGAAAAAAATGTAAAAATCCAAAAGGGTTCACTATGAGAAGTAGCTGTGCTCCTTACAAAGATTGTTTTAAAAAAACAAAAAGAAAACAAAAGGGTGGAAAGAAAAAACAATTCTTATATAATCCAAAAAATCCAAAAAAATCATTTGATGTTTATATTGATAAAAATCCTAAAGATACTATACCAATAAAATATAAAACTTTACAAGATGTTAAAAACACAATTAAAAAGCTTGAAAGATTATATAAAACAAATAAATATCCCCATACAAGAATATGGAAAGTAGGAATGATATTAAAAGTGCGGTTAGAAGCTTTAAAAGATAAAAAACCTGAACATTTTAAATTAGCAAATCGTTATTTTAAATTTTTAGGAAAAAGAACAAAATTTAAAACTAAAAAAGAAAGGAAAAATATGAAATTTTAAATATTTTATATATATATATATGCCTCAACAAAATACACTAGAAGATATATCTGTATCTAATTTTAAGAAAGTTAAATTTTCTTTTCCTTATACATTTATTTTTTATAATGCTGAACAAGCATTATCTCCTCAAGGAAATCCCATGTTTGATCAATGGTTAATGAAAGAAAAAGGAAAGTGTGATTGTAAAGGGGATGAATTAAATTCAAATTATGGTAATGGTGGAGATAAATGTGATGATTCTGAACCACAGGCAATACAAAGTGAAAAATCTGCTTATATAATAGTTATTAAATATGAAGCACTTGAAGAATGGAGAAGAAGTAATATGGTTGGTGACTGGAAATGGTTCAATAAGTCAGATGGGAGTGGGCTTGATAAAAGTAAAATAAATAATATATTAGGATTTTGTACAGTAATGGATACTGGTTTAAGTGGTTCAGGAAAACAGACTTTGAGTATTTTTGATGTGTGCCTTACATTAAATAAAGCTGGTATGGGGAAAACTTTATTTTCAGTAATAATTATAGCTATAGAAATGACTTTTTCATATATGAATCCTATACTATGGTTGGGTGTGCGTCTTTCAAATCCAAATTATGAAAAAGTTTGTAATATTTATACATCATTTGGTTTCACAGAACCACATATTACATGTTTATTACCAAATAAAACTCGCCCTGAAACTAAAAATAATATGCCATTTTTATCTTTATCAAGGACAATTTATTCATATAGTCAAGATGAAAATTTAGTAAAAAATTGTTTTGAACAATGTTTATATTTAAGAAATAATTTTTTAAAAAGATGTGTAGGAGGAAAAGCAGGAGAACTTAAAACAGCATCTCAACAAAAAGAAATAGTTAATAAAATTAAAATTAATTTAAATAAATCTTCTTTGTATTATCTTAGATCTTTATGTTTTATGGGAATAGCAGATAATAGTTTAAGTCAAAGTTTTGGAAAATATAATGATTCATCTGGAAATTTAGTTGGTAAAACAATTGAGAAAGAATTTGGCGGAAGATTTGATATTATAAAATCTGAATTAATAAATAAAAAAGATTATGAAATAGAGTTAGGTTTTGTTTCAAATGGGGCAGGTTTTGAATTATCTGTGGGCAATGATGCAACAATTCCAAGAGGACCTCCACCGAATGGTATTCTAATGAACTCTTATTTTTGGCATACACATCCATGGACATTATATAATGAATCTGAACATGGGATCCCTGATGTTATGATAGGATGTCCATCTGGAGCTGATTGTAATTTATTCTTACAGGGTTTATTAGCAAATCAAAAATCAGTAAATCCAGCATGGGATAATGTGAATCTAGAATCGCCACCATTTGCTCATTATATTGTTGCCGTTGAAGGTATATATTGTATATCTTTTCATGATGATATAATACCTCATATGAATGATTTAGTACAATCTATAATATCTGCTGGTCCAGAAGCAGTTTCTTCACACTGGGTATCAGTAACAGAGTATCCAAAAGAAAATAGATTTTATGAATGGAACAATCATTTTACAACAGAAGGAGTTGGTGATGATAAAGCTGTAAAAGAATGTATTGATAAATATTTAAATTGGTTTAATAATGATGTTGGTAAAACAAAGAATGTAGGAATGACAGCAGATGGCCATCAGGTTTTGAAGGTCCAGTTTAAGAATTGGAAAGAATTATATAACGGAGATAAATTTGAAATTCCTATTTATACTCTATTAGGAAATTCTTTCATTGATACATCTAAAACAAGTATATTTAGAGATACTTATGCTTTTGGTAAAGAAAATTTAGCAATACCTGAAGCCTTTAATCAAGTATTTGAGGGATGTGGAAGAATTAAATCTGGCTTAAAGACATCAAAAAAATCGAAATTATTCTTTAAATACAAAAAACCTAAAAAGAAAAAAACAAAAAAGAAAAAGAAAAAATCTTCTAAAAAGAAAACTAGAAAGAGATAAATTTGATTTAAAAAAATAAATACTTATTATTACTATAAATTAACAATGTTTTTTAAAAGACTCATTCAAGTATATACTAAAAATGAGTTACCTATACTTGGTCGGTGGAATTATCCACAGAATAAAGAAATATTAGATAGAAAGATATATTTAGCTAATTATGATCATTGTGGTCCATGTGGTACTATTTTGATATCAGAAGATAAAAGTGTATTACATCAATCCCTTGATATGAAAAAAAATAAATAAGTATATTATAAATGAAAACAAAGAAAAAATCATCTAAAAAATATCCTAAAAAATATACAAATAAACTATCACGCAAAGACAAAAAAAAACAACTAACTGCCCTTAGAAGATCTTCTAAAGGTTATAAGCAGGGAAAATATTATACAAGACCTAAAATGAAATCTTTTAAAAATAAAAAGAGTTCATGGACTCAGAAATTCCATGATTTATATCCAACAGCGAAAACTATGACTCAAATATCAAAACAAACAGGTATTCCTAAAAAAGCTTTGATGGCTGTAAAGAAAAAAGGAATGGGCGCATATTATTCATCTGGTTCTAGGCCAAATCAAACAGCAGAATCTTGGGGAAAAGCTAGAATGTATGCATATATTTTAGGAAGTCCTACAAGGAGAGTTGATCACCATATAACAGAAAAGTATAACGTTAAATTTAAACATAAGCCGAATTATTTTCCATAAATATATTTTTTATAATGTAATAATATAATGAACAATAGAAAATCCAATAAAATGAAAAATAAAAGACGATCTAATAGAATGAAAAATAAAAGAAGATCAAATAGATTAAAAGTAAATAAAAGATCAAAGAGATCTAAAATTTCTAGAAAATCTACCAGATCCAAAAAAACTAAAATGAATAAAAGAAATTATAAAAAGAGAACAATCAGAAGAAGAAGGAGATCTCAAAGGGGTGGGGCACCGGAGGATAATCTATTTGTAGTATATCCAGATACACCTGGTTATTACTATAGTCACTTACACCCGGATCCAGAAAAACGTGCTCAACCGGTGCCAGGTAAAGGACCAAGGGAACAATCCAAGTACTATCCGATGAAGTCAACTACCTGGAATCAATTAATTAACGATATTGTAGTAAATATAAGACAATCTAAGTTAGGTTTGGGGGAAAAAGGTAAAGATTCATTAACTATTCTCGTTAGGGATGATAAAAGAAAAAAAAATCTTGTGAAAGAAATTGAGAAATTTTTGAATGGTAAATCAATGGATACTATGATAAGTGATTGGGGTCCCAACGTCGGTGAAGCACTTGTTAATGCAGGTTTAGCTTCGGAGATAGATGGCACAATGAAAGATAAAGTTAAATATTTTCTTCACACTATTTCACGTGTATAAGAAGTTTTATTCTGAATCAGAATCTAATAAGAATTTAGTCTCAATTTGTTCATTAATCTCTTGATTAATGGTAATAATATTTTTTGTATCTTTCTTTGGTTCTTTTTTCTTAGAATTTTTACGTTTATTTTTTTTTTCTTGTTTTTTATCAATTAATTCTTGATTACCAACTTTGCGATAATGTTCTACATCCTCCCAAAAGTTTAAAATTTCTGGAATAGTATCCAACCACCATTTTCTATCCCTTAAAACTAATGTACATTCATATCTTTCTATTCTCCACCAATGATAAACAACTTTATCATATTCTAATGGATAATTTTTAACTGCTTTTTCGGCCCATGTTTTAATATCATCAAATGATGTATAAAATTGTGAGTATTCATAATGATATTTAGTTTCATTATCAATCATTTTTACAAATGCTACTACTAAACCTTTTGGTAAATCTTTATTTGTGATACCTTCTTTAAAATTCTCCTCACTTGGTTTATCATCAATATATTCTTGTTCTGTATTATACTCTTCTAGTTTTACTTGTAAGAAATCACATTCTTCTAAATTACAAGTTTCAAGTTGCCCTTGAATTTGCATCCAATAGTGTTCAGGGACTTCTTTTGTAAATTTTCTAACTGGCGGACATTTAATTTCAAGCATTCTTCCTATATATTCTTTTGGGGATGTATCATCACATATACCATCTGGAGATGCTCCGAAAATTGTAAATTCAGGATGAGGAACTAATCCAAATTCCAAAACAGTCAAGTTATTTAATTTTTCATAAAAGGTTGTTGCGACAGGTTCATACATAACACCCCATTCAATAATAGGGCTAGTAAATCTTGGAGGCGGTGTTACAGATGTTTTTTCTATTAAAAGATCTTCTCTCTTTTTAAAATGACCTTTACCCAAAGCATCGGCCAATGAACTAGCTGTTAACATTGTTTCTCTCATTTCATACCATTCTTTGCTCCTTTGTTCTGGTAATTTGAGTTGTTTTAATTTTTGAAGATTACCAAAAACATGTATCTTATTATTCAAATGTGTATAATAATCATTTATTATTTTTAAAACATAAGTTTTAATATATTCTTTTAAATAAAATTTACTAGACATATCTAGTTTTGAATCGTTTAGTTCATATTTTTCAACTAATTTATTATATATATCATCACGTATTTCTGGAGTATCCTTAATTATGCTTGTTTCAAGGCTTTTAAAAATTTGATTTTTAAAAGTATCAATAAACTCAATTAAGTCCTCTGTTAGTATCATATTAAATAATATATATATTCTTTTACTTAAGTAGTAAGTTAAATAATCAAATTTAAGTATGCGATGTATTATCTGTCAAAAGGATACAAAGCCATGGTGTTTAGTTGAAAATAAAAATTATATCGTAGATGAAGAAGGTAAAAATATTGGAGATACATTTCAGGCATGTTCATATTCATGCTGTCGTAAATTAGAAGATAAGATAGGTCATTATAAGATTAAGAATAGAGAAGATTTCTGTTGGTTAAGGCCAATTGTGCCTGTAAATAAACAGTTTGCTTATCTAACAGCAAATGAAATTTCAGAATTATCTGATTTAGAAAAGAATAAGTATTATAATCAACGAGATAATCATATTGAAATAGATACAGATAGGGCTAATATTCAAGTTGAGTTAGAAAGAGAAGATTTTAATACTATGATGATTGAAAATGAAGTTTCTTCTTCAGGGGAAGAATATTATGATGATTATTAGTTCTAATTTTAAAACAAAAACATATGTCTTATTTAAATGATAATAATTGAAGATGATAATATAGAATGTATAAAAGATGAAACGAGTTATATACTTTTTTATTTTACAGCTACATGGTGTGGTCCATGTCAAAAAATAAAACCAATTATAGAAGAGATCTCTAAGGGGGTTGACGAATCTAAATTAAAAGTTTGTATGATTGATATAGATAATAATTCGGAGTTAGTTGAAAAATATAATATTAGAAGTGTTCCAACTATGATTTTATCATTAAATGATAAACAACTAGCAATATGTAATGGGGCAAATAAAGAAAAACTAGTTGAGCTTTTTAAAAAGATAAAATAATCTAATTATATAAAGATAATTCATAAACTTTAATATATATAGTGATGAGTTTTGATGAGTTAAATATTAATGAAAATATATTAAGAGGTGTTTACGCATATGGTTTTGAGAAGCCATCTGCTATTCAAGTAAAAGCTATACCTGGAATAGTTTCAAAAAAAGATATTATTGCCCAGGCTCAATCGGGTACAGGTAAAACAGGAGCATTTGTTATAGGATCTCTATGTAATTTGGATCCTGAATTAAAGAAAACACAGGTTATAATTATTTTACCGACGCATGAACTTGTTAATCAAGTTTATGGGGTAATGACTGAGATTAGTAGTTATACTGATTTTAAGACTGTAAAGGTAATTGGTGGGACAAGTATACGTGAATCAGCTTCGGAGCTAGATCAGCAACCCGAAATAATTATAGGAACACCTGGACGAATTTTAGATATGATTAATAGAAAACATCTTTATACTGATAGTCTTAAAATGTTAATTTTTGATGAAGCAGATGAGATTTTATCCAAGGGTTTTAAGGATAATATTTATAATATTGTTAGAACCATACCAAAAGAAACACAAATATGTTTATTTAGTGCTACATTACCAGATGATATATTTGAATTAACAACTAAATTTATGAATGAACCTGAGAAAATATTAGTAAAAAATGAAGAATTAACTTTAGATGGTATTCAACAATATTTTGTAGAAGTAAAAAGAACAGATTGGAAATATGATATAATTACTGATTTATATGATGCTATTAGTGTTAAACAATGTATTATTTATATTAATAATAAAAATAAAATTTTAGAAGTTTATGATAAATTAATAAATGATAATTTCCCAGTTTCTTATATAACTGGAGATAGGACGCATGATGAAAGAAAAGAAATTATGGAACAATTTAGATCAGGTTCAATACGTATTCTTTTATCTTCTGATTTATTATCAAGAGG
>MDTC01109810.1_pt1 | contig 10700 bp, 10 predicted proteins | sample 811181 | NCBI WGS metagenome assembly MDTC01 (sample SAMN05326644, study PRJNA326480) | marine metagenome | isolation source: seawater | place: Pacific Ocean: North | collected 2011 | reverse complement strand
AATTGTGCACACCTATTTTATTCAACCCTATATAATTCCTACTGGTTCACTTGAGAAATCACTCCTCATTGGAGATTTTTTATTTGTTAGTAAATTTCACTACGGAGCGCGAGTTCCACAAACAGCTATTTCATTTCCAATGGTTCATGATACAATTGTTGGTACAGGAATAAGATCTTATTTGAATAAGCCTCAAATTCCATATTTGAGACTTCCTGGATTTGAAAAAATCAAAAGAAATGAAATAGTTACATTCAGTTGGCCTGCAGACACAGTTAGGCAATTTTTTGTCAAAGAGAAAGGTGTAAAAAAACCCATTGACAAAAAATCAAATTATGTTAAAAGATGTGTTGCCATCCCCTCAGATACGCTTGAAATAAGAAATGGAAAAATATTCATAAATGGAGATGAAAGTATAATGCCATACAGAGCAAAACCTGTATTTAATTACACCATATTCGACAACGAAGGTATTTCTTCATCAAAATTATCTAAAGCTAATATAAAAATTGATAGAAAGTTTAGGGTTAAAGATATTACTCAACAAAAGTTTGAAATGATTCGTCCATATGTAGTTAGATTAGTTAGCAACACTCCTAATAACTTTACAATAATCACGGACCATGAGGGAATCCCTTATGATGTGAGATCAAAAGGGAGAATTGTGTTAACTGAAATTTCAGGAAAAAGTATGGATGTTTTTTTGACTGAAAAGGAAGCAAAAACCATAGAAAATTCAAATTTAATTGACAGCATAGTCAGAAATTACAAAAAAATAAAATCTTACAATACTCAATATTTCCCTAATGATATTAAGTTTAATTGGAACGAAGACAATTTCGGACCAATAATAATTCCTATGAAAGGTGAAAAAATAGTTTTGAATAAAAATAATCTTCCCCTTTACAAAAAACTTATTAGAGATTACGAAAAAAATTCTTTGGAACTAATAAATGGATCAATAATAATCAACGGTTTAAAAACCAATGAATATACATTCAAACAGGACTATTATTGGATGATGGGTGACAATAGATACAGGTCGGAGGATAGTAGATCCTGGGGTTTTGTTCCTGAGGATCATATTGTCGGTAAACCAGTCTTCATTTGGATGAGTATTGAGGGAATTAACGATGGGATTAAAAATTGGAAAATAAGATGGGATAGGGTTTTTACAACTGTTAATCTCGATGGGGAACCTAGGTCATACAGATGGCATTTTTTAATACTTGTTTTAATTTTTTACATTTTAAGTGAAATTAGAAAAAGAAAAAAAAATTGATCTTTTAAGTAAAGATTTAACTTTTTTAATGACACCATGCTATTTCGCTCCCATTTCACATTGGAGTATAATTAAACATGGAAATATTGTGTGGGAAACTAATGAAAACTACACGAAACAAAGTTTGAGAAATAGAGCCTATATTTTAGGCCCAAATAAAGTTCTAAAACTAATAATCCCTATTAAACACTTAAGCAATAAAACTCCTTTAAATAAAACTTTAATAGACAATACATTTAACTGGCAAAAACATCATTTAGCAGCTCTTAAAACATCATATAACTCATCTCCGTTCTTTGAATACTATAGGGACGAGTTAATTAATTTTTATTCTCAAAAGTTTTCAAAATTAATAGATCTTAATTATATGTCGATAAACTTAATTTTAAACTGGTTGGATATTAAATTAGTAATTAGTGAAACAAAAAGCTATATAAAATCTCCCTCTGGCATTACTGATAAAAGAATAATGTCTAATAAGAGATTTACAGATAACTTCACAACAAAGCCTTACACGCAAGTATTTTCTAAACATAAAAGGGATTTCAAAAATAATCTGAGCATTTTGGACCTTATCTTCAATATGGGTCCTGAAAGCTTAAACTATCTTACAAAAAAAAGCAGGCCATAAGCCGGATTCTGTCTTGCCTTATCATTTATCTAGACAATTTATTACTAAACTGTTCAAACCGCCTACCCTCCAACATTGAACGAGCAGTCCTCAAACGTTGGTTTACATGGCGTTTCACCTTACAGAGTTTACCTGATTTCACTACAGCCTAACTGTATATTCTTTCTGTTGCACTTGTCCTATATTTTCATATGACGGGTGTTACCCGATGTAATGCTCTTTGGTGTCCGGACTTTCCTCTTTAAAAAAAGCGATAAGGTGGCCTGCTATATCAAAAATATTAAAAAAAAAAAAATATCCCACTTTTATTACTTTAAATATTATAGTAATTAAATGCTTAAATTTTATATTAGCATAATGAAAAGTTTCGTAGTTTCTGCTTTAAAATACCGACCAACCAATTTCAATGATGTTGTAGGACAAAGTACAGTCACAAAAACTCTGGAGAATGCTATAAAACTCAATAAAATTCCTCAAGCAATGTTGTTTTGTGGACCAAGGGGAGTTGGAAAAACGACATGTGCTAGAGTTCTAGCAAAAAAAATTAATTCTAATATTAATAAAACAAATTCATTCTCCTATAATATCTTTGAATTAGATGCAGCCTCAAATAATGGAGTAGATGACATAAGAAGTCTTATCGAACAGGTCAGAGTACCCCCACAAATAGGTAACTTCAAAGTTTATATTATTGATGAAGTTCACATGCTTTCAGGGGCGGCTTTTAATGCTTTTCTTAAAACCTTAGAAGAACCTCCAAGTTATGCTATTTTCATTTTGGCGACAACTGAAAAACATAAAGTTATTCCGACTATACTTTCCAGATGTCAAATTTTTGATTTTAAAAAAATTGGTTTTGTTGATATCAAAAATTTTTTGATCGATATATCAATAAAAGAGAAATTAAAGTATGACAATGAAGCTCTTTCACTTATAGCTAAAAAAAGTGATGGTTCTCTCAGAGATGCCTTATCCATTTATGATAGACTTGTTAATTACACTGAAGGAAATATTACAAAAGAATTAACATATGAAAATCTCAATGAAGTAAGTTATGAAACATATTTTAAGATGGCAGATATAATGAAAAATGGTGATATACCTGAGGCATTGGTTTTACTAGATCAAGTTATCAAGAATGGAAATAATGAGTACAATTTCATTCATGGATTCTCATGTCATTTAAGAGATCTATTGGTTGCAAAAAATATAAAGTCTAAAAACTTATTAGACTTAGATGATGACTTAGAAAATTATTATGAAAATCAGTCCAAAAAGTTTACACTAAATATTCTTGTTTCAGCTATTGAAATTTGCGATGATTGTATCAATAAATTTAGAAATACTAAAAATCAAAGACTCTTAGTGGAAATATCTTTAATGAAACTTTGCTCATTGTTCGAACAAAAAAAAAAAAAATAACTCTTGAAGAAAACTTCATAATTGATAAAATAGAGAACAAAACTAAATCTAAAAATCAAGAGAATAACACTACAATTTCAAAAAACAACAATAAAGTTGATCAAAATTTTAATACAAGAATTGTTTCAGGATTATCCATCTCTAGTGTAAAAGAAAAGAAGAGGATAGAAAATGAAAATTTATTGAACTCTAAAATTGAAGAACAAAAAATCAACAAAGAAGAAGTCAATCAAGAGGAATTATTAAAATTTTGGGATAAATTTTCAGAGGATTTGAACAAAAAAGGTAAAAAAAACTTCTCCAGTATATTACAACTAAGTAAACCAAAGTTGAAAAACAAGCATGAAATACACTACACTCTTTCAAATAATATTAATAAAATAGAGCTTGAAAAGAATAAAAATGAATTGATGAGTTTTTTATCAAAAAATTTAAGAAATGACTTTTTAGAATTAATACTACTAGTTAATAAAAATGAAGAGAAAAAATTTGTTTACTCTGCAAAAGAAAAATTTGAAAGGATGAAAAAAATTAATCCCTCAATAGATAAAATGAGGAAAGATTTTAAACTGGGCCTTTAATTATTTAAAAGTTCATAAACCATTCCATCAGCTAGGCCTAATTTTGGAACCCAGATTTCTTTGGCTGGTATCTCTTTTATTACGTATTCATATATTCTGCCTGCAGGAATAATAACATCTAACCTATCAGGGTTTAAATTTAAATCAATTGACTTTTCTTCGAAATTTAATGATTCAAGTTTATCCAGAGTCAAAGTTAATTTTTTTAATGACATGGGTTTTTCAATATTATTTCCAGATAACTTGAATATTTTATTTATGTTACCACCAAAACCAACAACACTATCTATATTAATATTTTTGAGATTCTTTTTAACCCAAAAAGTAAAACCATTCCATACCTTTTTGGAAACCACATTATTCATTAATCTAACTCCACCAATCTTAAAAGATTTAGATTTTATAATGGTATTATTTTTCAGTAAAGTTAACTCAGTACTCCCCCCACCTACATCAATGATACAAAAAAATTTTACGTTATTTTGAAAGATTCTATTCTTAGTAATAAGCCTAGCTTCCTTATTTCCACTTATAATTTCTAGTGAAAGTCCAGCTTTTTTTTTAATTCTTTCAACAATTAACCCAGAATTTTCTGAGCATCTAAGTGCAGAAGTAGCATAAGCTAAATATTTTTCAACATCATTGACTTTCATAAGTAAAACAAAAGCTTTAATTACATCAATCAATTTGTTTATATTTTTTTCTTTAATCCTTCCTTCATTAAAAGCATCTTGTCCCAATCTTAATGGTACCCTAACTAATGAGTTTTTTGTAGCTTCATAATCTTTACCATTTTTAATATAAATGTTTGATATCAAAAGTCTTACAGCGTTAGATCCTATATCAATTGTGGCATATTTCTTTACTTGGTTATGGTTTTCCAATTTTTTCCTGATAATATTTATAAACTTCTGACTGAGATCTGTAAATAGGGTTTTTATTTTTTTTGTAACTATTTATTTTTGAACTATTGATAAACCTAGATTTAACATTATCATTCCAATAAATTTTAAAAATATCCATAATCTCCTCTTTGATCTCTTTATCAAAAATTGGACATGTAACCTCTACTCTATTATCTAAATTTCTTGTCATCCAATCTGCTGAACTTATATACGTTTTATTATTTCCTGCATCACAAAAAATCATAAATCTAGTATGCTCTAAAAATCTATCAACTATACTAATTCCTTTTATTGATTCGCTCATCTTTTTGACACCTGGAATTAAACAACAAACTCCTCTTACAATTAATTCAATTTTTACACCATTTCTGCTGGCATCATAAAGTGCTTTAATCATATTTCTATTAGTAATATTATTTATTTTGATTTTTATCCAAGCTGGTTCTCCTTTTTTAGCATTTTTAATTTCATTTTTTATTAATTTTTTTAGCCTATATGCAGTATTTATTGGAGATATGAGAAGATTTTTAAAGTTGTACTTTTTGTAATTAGCATCAAAAAAATTAAAAACTGATTTAACCTCATTTAATATTTGGTTGTTAGAGGTAAATAATGTCATATCAGTATAAACCTTTGCGGTTGATTCGTTTAGATTTCCAGTACTAATAAAGCCATATTTATTTATCCCATTCTCTTGTTTTCTTTCTACAACACATATTTTACTATGTACTTTTAGATTTTGTGATCCATAACTAATTTTAATTCCTTGAGATTGCATTTCTTTTGCGTATTTAATATTAGCAGATTCATCAAACCTAGCTTGTAATTCAATAAGAACAAATACTTTTTTTCCATTCCTTGCGGCATTGATTAGTGCACTGGCAACTTTTGATAATTTTGACAATCGATAAATAGTAATATAAATTCTTGTGACCTTAGGATCAATGGAAGCCTCTAACAAAAAATTAATAATGTATAAAAACTTCTGGTATGGTGTGTGTAATAAAATATCTTTCTCAGCAATTTTTTTAAATAATCCTTTGTTTAGACTCAGTCCACCAATTTTGAGAGGAATTAAATCATTGTAGATTAATTTTTTTCTACCTAAACTTGGAAAATTCATGTAGTCACTTCTATTGTGATATTTTCCACCAGGAACAACACTATCATTTTCGACATCGATACTCATTTTACTTATTATGAAATCCAAAGTTTCTTTCGACATCTTAGAGTCGTAGACAAACCTAACTGGATGTCCTGAATACCTATCCAATAAACTCTCAGAGATTTTCTCTAAATAGCTTTTAGAGATGTCATCATCAAATTCTAATTCTGCATCCCTGCTAATTTTAATCATGTGGGCAGAAATTTGTTTTGGATGAAAAATTTTAAAAATTTTTTTTAAATAATATCTAATTATATCATCAATCATAACAACGTAGTCATTATCGTCTTTTGAAGGTAATTGTATAAATCTTTTTAGATTTTTTGGGAAATGTAGAATCGCATGTTGAGATTGATCATATTTGGTTTCCATCTTTACCAAAATAAAAGAAAGATTATCCTCAAATTTTGGCATTTTTTTTATTTTATCTAAGACAATAATACCAAGTGAGGGACTAATAATATCACTGAAGTATGATGAAATGAATTTTTTTTGATACTTCATCATAGTGTTTTCATTAACAAAAAAAATTTTTTCTTTCTCTAGTTCAATAATAACTTTATTTAGAATTTTAAAACTCTGTTCCTGTAGTTTAATTGCCTTTATAGAAATTTCTTTTAATAAATTTTTAGCTGTCATATCCTTATATATAGTTTTTCCAGAATCATTACTAACTGCTATTCTTTTTACAGTTGCATATCTAACTCTGTAAAACTCGTCAAGATTGTTTGAAAAAATTCCTAAAAATCTGACTCTTTCAATCAAGGGGACATTTGTATCGTCAGCCTCCTGGAGTACCCTTCCATTAAATTCTAACCAGCTTATTTCTCTATTTATATATCTATTAGCTTGACTGCTCATTTGAAGTGTTTAGGAAAATAGAAATCACATTTGCCGCTCTCTATTTCATTCCATAAAGATACATCAAAATCAAAAATTAGAATCCCACAGGTTGGCACATGCTTATTTAAGCCAGCAAATTTTTGTAGTAGATTTGTACAAGTATTGTTGTGAGTAAAAATGATTACTGTATTTAAATTCGATGGAATGGCTCTTATAAAAGACTCCACCTTTTCACCAGAGAAATCATAAAGCCTCTCATTCTCGTTAATCGGTACATTTTGAAGTTCCAGATTTTTTACGAAAATTTGAGAGGTTTGTAAAGTTCTTTTTGAATTACTAGAGTAAATGTGGTCAACTTCAATATTTAGATCTTTCAAAATTATTGACATTAACTTTGCATCACTTTTGCCTCTGTTTGAAAGAGGTCTTTCAATATCTTGAACATTAAATTCCCAAGATGATTTAGCGTGTCGAATTAAAATTAATTTTTTCAAGGAGATAATCTTTTATAGTTCCAAGATTTATCCTCTCTTTCATAAAGAATGCGATCATGAAGTCTATTATCCCTTCCCTGCCAAAATTCATATGAAATAGGCTCAACAATGTAACCACCCCAATCATCAGGTCTTTGAAAATCATTTTTTCTTTTGCTTAATTTTTCATATTTGTTCTGTAGAAAATTTCTTGACGGAATTATTTTACTTTGTTCAGAAACTATTGCACCAATTTTACTTCCAATTGGTCGAGAGTTAAAATAATCAGTGGATTCTTTCGCACTTATCTTTTTAGCATCTCCTACTAAAATAATTTGTTGTTCCAAACTAGACCAAAAAAAGGATAAACAAACCTTTGAGTTTTTATTTATAGAGACTCCTTTTACACTACTGTAATTAGTAAAAAAAATTAAGCCACTTTTTGTAATTTTTTTTAAAAGTACAACCCTAGTCTTTGGATACCCATCCAAACTAATAGTTGAAAGTGACATTGCGTTAGGCTCAATTTCACTTTTTTTTGAATCTACATTAGAAAACCACGAGTTAAATAGGTCAAGAGGATCTGCTGGTAAATCTTTTTCGTTTAAAACACCTTTCAAATATGACTTTCTATAATTACCTAAATCTTTTGACATAACTTAATAATTTCAAGCTAATTTATGAAATATCAAATTCCTTACCATCCTCTGCAAGAACAACATTTTCAAAAATTGTTTTTGCTTCAATTTCGAAATCTTTAAGATTTTTATATCGGGATGAAAAATGTCCCAAAATTAACTGTTTACAATTTGCTTTTTTTGCAACCATTGCAGCCTGCGCCGCAGTAGAATGTTTTGTCTTTTTTGCTAAGTTATTGTGTTTCTCTAAAAAAGTTGATTCATGATATAATGCATTGGAATCTTTTACTATGTCGATAACCTTGTCCGAATAGGCAGTATCAGAGCAATATGAATATACAATGTCTTTTTCTTTAGGATAAGTAATTACTTTATTATTTATTATTGTGCCATCATAAAGTACAACATCCTTTCCCATTGCTATATTGTTATAAAATGATTCGTCTATATTCAATTTTTTTATTTTATCAAGTTTCAACTTTTTTCTGCGGACTTTTTCAGTAAACATAAATCCATTAGTATATATTCTGTGTTTTAAGGGAATAGTCGACACAGAAAACAAATCATTTTCTAAAATTTTTAGGGGTGTTTTTTCTTCAAGTTCTATATAGTTTATTTGAAAATCTATGTATGAGTTTCCCATCTTTAAAATTAGGTTGATTACATCTTTGATTCCATTAGGACCAAAAATGTTTAACCTTTTGGTTCTTCCCATCAGCCTGAAGGTTGATATTAAACCAGGAAGACCAAAGAAGTGATCTCCGTGTAAATGAGATATAAATATATTTTCTATAGATGAAAACTTAATTCCACATCTTCTAATTTGCATTTGAGTTCCTTCCCCACAATCAACCAAAAGATTATTTCCATTAATATTCAAAATTTGAGATGAAGGAAATGAATTTTTTCTTGGTGAAGCTGAATAACATCCAAGGATTTTTAATTTCATATTTCATTGATTTGTCTCTCAACTTCTTCAATTTCTATAAAATCAATAGCTTCAATTAATGTTGGCACTACATTGAGTTCATAATCAATTTTATGTTCTTTTGAAACCAAAACAAATGATTTATTAATAGTTCTTTGTTTTTTTATCAATGTCTTAAAAAATGAATTATCTAATTTTGTGATGTTTTTTGAGAAACTAATTATCAAATTATTTTTATCTTGAACAATCTTATTAATTTTTTCTTTGAGAATTGAATCTTCATCACTTTCTTCAATTTCTAAAATAATAATTTTTTTTTTTTTTAAAATCTTCATCGTGTTAAATTTTAGATGCTAATAAGTACATAATAGCCATTCTAATTGCAACACCATTTTCCACTTGATCAAGAATTATTGCGTGTTCAGAATCTGCGACCTCACTTGTTATTTCTACTCCTCTATTAATTGGGCCAGGATGCATTATAATGATTTCTTTTTCTATCGAATCTAATATTTTCTTGTTTAGTCCAAATTGTTGAACATACTCTCTAACTGTAGGAAAATAACTTTCTGACATCCTCTCATTTTGAATTCTGAGCATATTAACTCCGTCACACCATTTCAATGCTTTAATAAAGTTTGTTTCAGAGCTAACATCAAATGACTCTATATATTTTGGAATCAGGGACTTAGGTCCACAAACCTTTACATTTGCCCCTAGCTTTTGATATGCATAAATGTTCGACATGGCCACTCTTGAATGTAAAATATCACCAACAATCAATATATTTTTATTTTTTAAAGTACCTATCTTTTGATTTAGTGAATATGCGTCTAGCAAAGCCTGAGTTGGATGCTCATGGGTTCCGTCACCAGCATTTATTATACATGAATCGACATTTTTTGAAAGAAAAACACTTGCCCCGGGACTAGGATGTCTTAATACAATCATATCAACTTTCATTGATAAAATATTATTGACTGTATCAATCAGAGTTTCACCTTTAGATAAAGAAGATGATGAAGATGAAAAATTTACTACATCAGCAGAAAGTCGTTTTTGGGCAAGTTCAAATGATATCTTGGTTCTTGTGCTATTTTCAAAGAATAAATTTGCTATTGTTACATCTCTTAAAGATGGAACTTTTTTGATTTTTCGATTAATTACTTCTTTGAAATGATCAGTTGTTTCGAAAATTAGTTCAATATCTTTTAAACTTAAGTATTTTATTCCCAGTAAATGATTAACACTTAGATTACTCATTATGATTTCTTTCGAGATATACAGCATCCTCATCGTCATCCTCCAACCATTTGACTAAAACTTTTTGATTCAATCTAGAATCTACCTGAATTCCACAATAATCGGGCTGAATGGGTAATTCTCTGGAAAACCTTCTGTCAATTAAATTTAATAACTGAACAGAGATTGGCCTTCCATATGATTGCAAAGCATCCAATGCTGCTCTAATACTTCTTCCAGTAAATAATACATCATCAATAAGAACAACTATTTTATTTTCGATTGAAAAATTAATGTTTGTTTTGTTTGCTGTGAGAGATTTTTGGTTTCTTCTAAAATCATCACGAAAAAACGTAATATCTAAAACACCTAATTCAACACGGTAAGATTTTTTTTTTAATAGTTCAATAATTCTTTTGGCTAACAAAATACCTCTGGGCTGAATTGCAATTATAACTGTATTGGAAAAGTCGTCATGCTCCTCTATTAACTGAAACGAGAGTCTTGAAATAATTGAAGAAATTTGCTCAGCGTTCAGTATTTTTTTTAGAGGCATCCCGCTTATTTACTCCAAAATTAGTATTTTTTTT
>MDTC01099177.1_pt1 | contig 10701 bp, 6 predicted proteins | sample 811181 | NCBI WGS metagenome assembly MDTC01 (sample SAMN05326644, study PRJNA326480) | marine metagenome | isolation source: seawater | place: Pacific Ocean: North | collected 2011 | reverse complement strand
TCATAACTTTCGTATTGTTTCCGAATATCACTATGAAGAAGCGAAACATCGGCCTGGAAGCGCTGCGGCAGCCCGAGCTGCAATTCCATTTGACCATACCAACAATGAAAAACGATCAGGAACTTTACTAGCCACCTTGGAACGCCTATAAATTGACAGACGATTAGGGCCACCTAGGTTCCCTCCTTCTCGATTACGCTGGTTGTGAGAACGAAAGTTGGGAAAATATGAGTGAGTACGGAAACGAAAATAGCAATCTAGGCGCTGGCGAAATAGATCATTCTGAAATCTTACTAATTGATGATCCGATCCCTGGCGTCCGTCGATTGACAATGAACAGGCCAGAAAAGCGGAACTCATTAATCCATCCACTTCGAGGTGCAATACTCAGTGCTCTTCGAGATGCTGATATGGACCCAGATGTAAAGGTTTCAATTATTCGTGGTTCCGGCCCATCTTTTTCAGCCGGATATGACCTTTCAGGAGCCAATGCTGGGCATGCTATGCCCTTCTTCACTGCCGGAGGTGAAGGCCAGTGGCCTCGTCATGTAACCGAAGGGTGGATGAGTATCTGGGACCTTGCGAAACCGGTTATCGCTCAGGTACATGGCTATTGTCTCGCTGGGGGAAGCGAATTAGCTACTTGTTGTGATCTGGTTTATATCGCAGAAGATGCTCAGATGGGGTATCCGGCCACGCGTTTCGGAGTGCCCGATATGCACTTCCATACATGGTTTCTAGGTATGCGGAGGGCGATGGAGATGATGATGACCGGTGACTCCATTACGGGTGTCGAAGCGGTCGCTGAAGGATGGGCGAATAGGGCGTTCCCAGCTGAAAAGCTTGAAGAGGAAGTATTGGCTATCGCTAAGCGGATATCGAAGACACCCACAGATCTAACTCAGCTTAATAAGCGAGTTGTTCATCGTCAGATGGAAATAATGGGACTGCGGACTGGAATTCGGGCAGGGACCGAGTTGTGTTCGTTAGGTATCCATACTGATTCGATGAAAGAATTTCTTGGCAATATTAAACAGAAAGGCCTGACTGGGGCGCTATCGGACCGTGATGGCGAGTACGGCGATTATCGAACTGCCGAATCAGAATAATTGAGCGCTATTGATTTAGACCGGAGAGACGGTCCACTGAGAAGCTTCATCGACTCCAAAAAGTACGACTTGGTCGCCATCTCGGGTGGATAAGGTGGATGCCAGATCTGCCTCTACTCGCTTTCTTGTAAGGAGCAACTGATCTTCTGAAGGTTGATACCCGTAGAAAGCTGCTCCATTATTTGAAGCAAAATCTGCGAAGTGCTCTAGTTTATTTTCTTGGGCGAAGATTTCAGCAACGACCTCAAGTCCATATGCTGCGTTAAAAATTCCCGCCTTTGCCTGTTCTCCATATTTTTCTGACGTTGGGTGCGGAGCGGAATCAGTACCGAGAAAAAATGAAGGGTTACCTGACGTAGCGACAGAAACGATAGATTGCCGATCAGATTCAGAATTGATAATAGGTTTACAAAAGAGATCAGGGTCAAATTCCGGAGTCAGAAGATCAGATTTATTTCTAGATAAATGGTGTGGTGTAACTGATGCTCCTACCTGAGAATGGTCAAGGACAAAATCAATTCCCGCACTCGTGGAAACATGCTCAACAGTGACTTGGAGGGTTGGCACCTGCTCACATAAGGGGTGGAGTTCATGCTCCAAGAACGCAGCTTCTCTATCGAATAGATCTATATCAGGATCTGTTGATTCTGCATGGACTAATAGTGGGATTTGAAAATCTGCCATTGTTTCAAACAATTCAATGAAATTAAGTATGTTGTCTCCACCATGATCAGAATTTGTGGTCGCTCCAAGGGGATAATATTTGACGGCCTTCACTACCCCGGCTTCGTAACCTCTTAAAAGGTCATCTTTATCCAGACTAGGTGAACAATACAGCGTCATGAGGGGTTGGAACCATGGGGCTTGATCACCTGCTGCTTTGAGTATTCGTTGCTGGTATAACTCAGCTACTTCAGTGGTAGCAACCGGCGGGGAGAGGTTCGGCATAATAATGGCGTATCGAAATCTGTTCGCCGTATATTTAACAACTGCCTCAAGCATTGCACCATCTCGCAGATGTACATGCCAATCGTCAGGGCGAGGTATTTGAATTGATAAATCCACCCCATCAGTGTATCGACACTTGCAAATTGGTTACGAGGTTAACCTTGATGTCTTAACTAAGCGTGAGGATTTTTTGAACCTCATCTTCAAGCGCAGACTTACCTAAGACCCCAAATGCTCGGTGCGGTTCTCCATTGGAGTCGATGAAAACCCAAGCCGGTTGGGAAGATACTCCATAACTGGCCCAGATATCTCCATCAGGGTCATACAGGTGAGGGAATTGCTCTACATCGAATGACGTAATGAATTCTTTTACGTTATTGAGGTCGCTGCGTCCAGCTACACCGACGAAGTCAACTTGATCTATGTACTTTTTTTGGGCTTCTGCGACCGTAGAAGCTTCTATTTGGCAACGAGTTCAATGAGGGGACCAAAACCAAAGAACTGTGGGCTTCCCACCAAAATCACCGAAAGTTACGGAAGTCCCATCAACTGCTTGCAACGTGGAGGCATCAGATTTTTCATCTGAGGAGCTGATATCAGATAGGGATTGTTGAGTTGTCGAGCCACATGAAGTAAGCAGAAAGAAGAAAAGGAGTGTTCCAGTAGCGCTTACTATCTTTAAAAGAATTCGTCCCATTTGTAAAAGGTTAGCTATGAAGCGTCTGGGTAACTACGCTTATAGATAATGCGATGGACTTCCTTGTTTTCTCCGACCTTGCGTGACGCCCCAGGTGATGCCGAAGCTGAAAGCCATAAGTTGCTTGTCCGAGGGGGATATATACGTCAATTACATTCAGGTCACTACATTCTTCTTCCGCTAGCCCATAGGGTGAGGAAAAAAATAATCACGATAATTGAGGAAGAGATGGACGGTATTGGGGGACAACAGGTTCAGATGCCAACGTTGCAGCCAGCCTCTACGTGGCAAAAGTCCGGTCGTTGGGAATCAATGGGTGAAATTATGTTCCGCCTTGAAGATAGGCATGGTGCTGAGACGGCTCTTGGAGTGACGGCAGAGGAGATCTTCGCGATTGTCGGATCTGAAATCACATCATATAAACAACTACCCCAGATGTGGTATCAGGTACATACCAAATACCGTGATGAAGCTCGACCCAAGAGTGGCTTACTTCGTGTTCGGGAGTTCACAATGAAAGATGCCTACTCCTTCGACTTGGATGAACAGGGCTTGGATGATTCATTTACCCTTCAGCATGAAGCGTATTCAAGAATTTTTAATCGAATGGATCTCGAGGCTATCCCTGTTGAGGCGTCTTCAGGGAATATGGGGGGTTCTGACAGTGTTGAGTTTATGGTCCGGGCAGATTCAGGAGAAGATAAAACAGTGATCTGTGCGGGCTGCGGGTATGGAGCAAATATAGAAAAAGCTGTCTCATACCTTGAACCGGTAGCCGATGAGGACGGGCCAGAAGAACCAGAAAAGTTCGCAACCCCTGAAATCCGAACGATTGCAGAACTTGCTGATAGTGGGCATCTCGCTAATAACCAAATCAAAACCATGGTGTATGTCATTGATGGGAAAATTACGTTGGCTCTTCTTCGGGGTGACCACCAGCTAAACGAACAAAAACTTTCTGATGCAACGGGAGCCACGTTGATTCGTCAAGCACGAAGTGAAGAAACACTGGACTTTCTCGGCGCTGAACCGGGTTCATTAGGTGCGGTTGATGTTTCAGGGTGCCCGATTTACGCCGATAATGCGTTGAAGGGTCGAATGAATATGGTTACGGGAGCAAACGAAAATGATTTCCACTTCTCTGGTGTGAGCGTGGACCGAGACATCAACGTGGACGAATGGGTCGACCTTCGTGAAGTCCAGAGCGGAGATCTGTGCTTAACGTGCATGGAGCCATTGGATATTGTCCCAACTATTGAGTCAGGGCACATCTTCAAGCTAGGCACAAAATACGCTGAAACATTTGGGGTGAACGTCTTGGATGAAAATGGGAAAAGTCGAACTGTAGTTATGGGAAGTTACGGAATTGGTGTGGAGCGGGCGATGGCAACCATCGTGGAGACCCATTTTGATGACAAAGGAATCATATGGCCGTTAGCAGTTGCCCCATTTGAAGTTGTCGTTACCATAGTCCAACCAAAAGATGAGGATAATGTCCGGATAGGTGAGCAAATATACAATTCAATGATAAATCTTGGCATAGAGGTCTTGCTTGATGACCGACACGCTCGCCCAGGGGTGAAATTTGCGGATGCAGAATTGATCGGTATTCCTTATCGGGTGACAGTAGGACCTAAGGGAATAGCTGATGGCGTAATTGAATTTACTCCACGTGCAAGTTCAGAGGCGACGCTAATACCCATTGAAGAAACTCCCACTTATGTTGCCGAAATCATTAAATCTGCAATATAAGTTACATTGCGCCCTGCGGAGATGAGATATCGCTAAGTTTCTACTACGCTCACGATTAGTAAGGAAAGCTAGTGAGCAGGGGGGATAGTGGACGAAGCATCAACTCAAGGTGATGCAGCAAGTATCTCTGCGACGATCCTTGTAGAGGAAGAAGCGCGGAAAGCAGCCCTAGAAGAGGCTTCCGCTGAAACCATCTTGCCTGACGACTTGTTACCTGGAGTAGGTGATGAGGAAATGACCTTTAGAGAAGGAGTGCGCAAGGGCGGGATTCCGATGGCTTTTGTTCTACTTCTTCTATCGATCGTTGAGGAGTTTGATCGGGTAGCTATTACTGTGCTCGGACCCGATATCCAAGAATCATTAAATATCTCTGACACGATGCTTTTGGGGTTAGGAAGTTTCGGAGGGGTAGTCCTTGTTCTCTCAACTATTCCCTTTGCCTGGATGGCAGACCGATACCGAAGGGTAAGTGTTCTTTCAATCGCAACCGGATTATGGGCAGGCCTTGTCGCTTTCACCGGGGCAGTGCAAAACGCTTTTCAGCTGGCAATAGGCCGGGCAGGAACTGGATTGGGGGCAGGAGCAAAAATTCCAATTTCTCCTTCACTAATCGCCGACCAGTATCCAATAGCTATTCGTGCAAGAATCTTTGCTGCTGAAGCTTTAGGTAGGCCTATAGGTCAGGTGATTGGGCCTTTTATTGCTGGAGGTATTGTTTTGTTAGCTGGTGACGGGCCAGAGGATTGGCGAATAGCGTTCTACCTCTTCTCTATTCCAGCTCTTATTCTCGTGGTAGCTATTTTCTTTTTGAAAGAACCAGTTCGTGGAGCATACGAACAAGATGCTGTTCTCGGTGGAAAGTTGGAAAAAGCAGAAGAAGAACCTCCAGTCCGTCTTTCCTCAGCATTTCAGCGTCTAAAAAATGTCAGGTCGTTCTATTACTTAGTGGTTGGTATTGGAGTTCTAGGCTTTGCTCTCGTCGCTGTCCCCACAACCATGTCTCTTCTACTCGAAGAGTATTACGGCTATGGCGCATTTAAGCGAGGGTGGCTGATCTCTATTAGCTGGGCCGCAGCTCTTATCGCTATTCCAATCGCTGGAAAAATAGGTGACAAACTTTTCCGACAAGATCCGAGAAAGGCCCTCTGGTTAATGGGTTTACTCGTCACCTTGTACGGGATTTTCGTAACAATCGGAGTTCGATTTTCAAACATCGTCATCTTAATAGTTTTCTACACCCTCGGGAACGCCTGTCAAGGAGCGGCATTCACGCAAATGGGACCAACGTTATCTGCTGTGGTTCCTTACAGAATGCGGGCACAAGCCTTTTCTCTAGTAGGTGTCTATATCTTCCTAATGGGGGGATTCTTCGGCGGCATCCTAACGGGAGCCTTTTCCGATGCATATGGGGAACGAACAGCACTTACTATCGTCGTTCCTCCAGCAGCGCTATTGGGCGGTGTCCTAATCATGTACGGTTCACGTTTCATGAAGAGAGATATATCACTTGTCGTTGAAGAACTCCTAAACGAACAAGAAGAGGAACGGAGAGCAAAAGAGAATCCGGATCGGGTACCGGTTCTACAGGTACAAAACATGAATGTTAGCTATGGCAACCTACAGGTCCTTTTCGATGTTGACCTCGAGATCCGCCGAGGGGAAACTCTAGCGCTTCTAGGAACCAACGGTGCCGGAAAATCAACTGCCTTAAAAGCAATAGCTGGGCTTCAAATGCCTGACAGAGGCGTTGTCCGCATGAATGGAAGAGACATCACACTCGTTGACCCCGAGTACAGGGTTTCACTCGGAATGGTTCAAGTACCAGGAGGGGAAGCTCTTTTCACCGGACAGACAGTTGGTGAGAACCTTGAAGTATGGAGTTGGCTCATAGAGGATGAGCATTTGCGGGCTGAACGGATGGAAAGGGTATTCGTAATCTTTCCCCAGTTAAGTGACAGGCTAAACGATAAGGCAGGATCTTTGTCCGGAGGGCAACAACAGATGTTGGCTTTATCGAAAGCCGTACTTCTCGAACCTGAACTCCTTCTAATCGATGAGCTTTCGCTCGGATTAGCGCCAGTTGTCGTCCAGGACCTTCTGAAAGTTGTTGAACAATTGAAAGAGCTCGGAATTACGATGGTGATCGTTGAACAGTCAGTGAATGTAGCGTTATCAATCGCTGATCGTGCAATCTTCATGGAGCGGGGACGTATACAGTTCCAAGGCCCAGCACAAGAATTGCTCGAACGCGATGACCTTCTCCGCGCCGTCTTCCTGTCAGGGGAAGGGGCATAATTATGATGTCAGCGGTTGCAGGAATCCTTTACAGCAACGAAATACTTTTCCAAGGTTTCATTGATGGACTTATCTATGCTCTGGTAGCTATTGGACTGGTTCTCATTTTTAAAGCAACCGGTGTCATCAACTTTGCTCAGGGAGCTATAGGAACTTTGGGTGGGTTCGTTATGGGCATGTTGATGGTCAACTATGGCCTTCCATATTGGTTAGCTGCAATTATTGCAATCGCTGCAAGCGCAGCAGTTTCTACGGCTACAGAACTTTTAGTAGTTCGGAGACTCTTTACAAAGCCGAGACTGCTTCTATTCGTTGCGACATTAGGTGTTGCCCAATTAGTTGCATTAATACAGATATGGCTACCCACTGTCAATGAACGCGTGGACTATCCGACCCCTATCAAAGGTCTTTGGAAGATAGATGGACTGAATATTGTATTACGGGGGGAACAAGTTACTGTGCTCATTGTTGTTCCCTTATTAGCGATTATTCTTGGATATGCCCTTCAAAAGACACGATTTGGTTTAGCTGTCCGATCTGCAGCCGATAATCCAAGTGCTGCACAACTTGCCGGGATCTCGATTAGGTCAGTATCTACACAGGTCTGGTTAATTGCAGGTGTTTTAGCTGGCGTTTCAACCCTTTTAATCGGACCCGTACAGAAATTAGATGCTGGAGGTGTCGGATCAAGTCTTGGCCCTGAGCTTCTATTATTTTCCTTAACAGCGGCGATGTTCGGAAAATTACAGTCATTTCCCAAGGCGCTACTAGGTGGAATCATCATCGGAATCATCAACCGTCTTGTTCTCGCCAATAAAAGCAAAGGATTTCTTGATGACTGGGGAATTGGAAATGGCTCCAATCTGTTGACTATCTTTTTAGTTCTTCTGCTTCTGATGTTGTTTATTAATCGCGGAAACAGAACCAATGAACAATCCTGGGTTTTGACCCCGCGACTGCGATCTGCTCATGAAGATCTCGTTCAGTACCCCTTGTATAAGTGGGTTTCGCGAGTTGGGATTGCTATCCTCGCCATCACAATTATTGGCTTGCCATGGGTGATTGATAAACCAAGTCGCCTTATTGCTTTCGCAGGAGTAATGGTTGTCATGCTGGTCGTTCTCTCAGCCGTTGTTCTTACCGGTTGGGCTGGACAATTATCCCTAGGACAATATGCATTCGCTGCAGTAGGAGCCTTTATGACCTCCTATTACGCAGAATCACTCAATTATTTTCTGGCACTCGGAATTGGTGTGTTGTGGGGAATTCTCGTAGCTATCATTGTGGGAATTCCTGCACTACGGATACGCGGCTTATATCTAGGGATTGCCACACTTGGATTCTCATTAGTCGCTGGTCGTTGGATCCTCTCGATCGAAAGATTAAATACGAATCCTGCTGGAGGAGCAAAAGTTAAACCTCCAGTGATATTCGGACGTTATGACCTTAAAGCTGATAAAGAAGCTTACTACTACTTATGTGTTGCGGCTGTAGCAGTTGTTATCTACCTTCTATGGCGTCTTAGAAGATCAGGTGTCGGACGAACATTAATTGCTGTTCGCGATAATGAAATGACCGCGTCGGCCTATACCATTTCTCCGACACGGGCAAAGCTAATCGCCTTCGCAGTTTCGGGAGGAATAGGGGCTTTGGCTGGAGGCCTTCTAGTTCCTGCTACTGGATCTCTTCGCTCTCTTGCCTTTCAACCAAGCGAATCGCTACTTGTGATGTCTATCGCAGTTGTCGGAGGAATCTCATCCATTACAGGCGGTGTATTGGGAACTGTCTTTTTAGTAGGTATCCCTACAGTATTTGAAAGCAGCGCGCAGGTTCGCCTCTTCTCCAGTGGGTTAGGAATGCTTGTTGTCTTAATGTATTTCCCAGGAGGGTTAATATCTCTCGTGCACAATGCACGTGACACCATGCTTACGTGGGTGGCAAGTAAATCTGATTGGGAACCTTCATATAAAGGGCAGTCAGATGCAATCTGGTCCCATTCAAAGAGGAAAGCCAATACTGATACAAAAAGTCCAGCGTTGGAGACATCAAATGTGATTGTTCGTTTTGGTGGTCGACTAGCAGTGTCTAATGTGTCAATTGATGTTCAACAAGGAGAGATTGTCGGACTAATAGGAACAAACGGTGCTGGCAAAACAACCTTAATGAACGCAATATCCGGATTCGTTCCATCTGAAGGAAAAATTACACTTCACGGTACGTCCATCCATGACCGTGCAAGTCATACACGGGCAAGGCAAGGTATTGGTCGAGCGTTCCAAAATGCGAAGCTCTTTGGAAGCCTTACCGCACGAGAGACGATAATGACGGCGCTAGAAGCGCGTGAACGTTCACTTCTTCTACCGTCGATGCTCGGAGTTCCACCATCACCATTTGTAGAACGGAGAAAGAAAGTCGAAGCCGAAGAGATCATTCATTACCTTGGATTAGGGAGGTATGCCGATCAGCTCATCTCTGAATTATCTACTGGAACTCGACGTATTGTGGAGCTTGGAGCGCTCATCGCTCTTGATACGCAATTGATGCTTCTTGACGAACCAACTGCTGGAGTTGCCCAAAAAGAGACCGAAGCTTTTGGTCCTCTCATCCGAGCTATACGAGAAGAACTAGGGAGCTCTATTCTTCTGATTGAACATGATATGCCTATGGTGATGTCGATTAGTGACAGGATCTACTGTCTCGAATCAGGCTCGGTTATTGCAGAGGGATTACCTGAAACCGTGCGGAATGATCCAAATGTCATCGCTTCATACCTCGGGACTGACGAACGTGCTATTCAGCGAAGCGGAGATGGATCAGCCTAACTTTTGCTGAATACACCATTAGTCCTAATCAAATACGTTTTGATTTACACAAAAATGAATGAGGGGCAGCTTTCGCTGCCCCTCATTTCATCTAGATTTTGATTTAGTTATCGAATTTAAACCATTCACCGGTAACAGGTATCCAACAGTTAACTGGAGCGGGACATCCATTAAATGTTCCATCAGCTCCCTTTGGAGTAGCTCTTGATGCAAGTGTGAATTCTACTGCTTGCATCTGCGTTGAAAAGTAATTCTTACCAGGACCGAAAGCGCCTTCTCCATTGGAGCGGAAGGCCTGAGGTCCAGACAGCTTACGCATTTCCTCAGCGAAAGAATCTCTCGTCGGATTAACCCCAGCATTTTCAAGAGCCTCTTTAATCAAATACTGCATAGTGCACTCACCAGGTGCATAGTCTGAATTGAGAAGTTCTCCGTCAGCTGTTTCCAATCCAACCTCACCAGATGGTGCTCCTTTATCGCTCTTACCTTCAAAGATTGGGAAATGATCTATCCATTCTTGACGACATTGCGCTTCGAAAGCATCATCGTCTCCAACTCCACCATCTGGACTTGCATAAGAGTCATATGACGTAACACAGATAGCTCCTTCTGCTGCTGGATCAGTTCGGCTGGCTCCAAATGGTGTGCAATTCGAAGATGCAGAATCGAGTATTGTTCGATCCCATGAAGGACTTAGCGCTCCAACTTCACCCCAGAATCCAGATGCATAAATAAATGGAAGGATAACAAAAACATGATCTACACCTTCTGCCGTAAACTGTGCAACTGCAGCTGCGCCTTCGGCGTTAGCTGCAGCGTTATCACCGCTTAGTGTGTTGACTGTAATCGTGGTCGTTGAATATCCAGCTCCTTCAAGAATACTTACTGCTGACTCCCCAGCTGCTGCGATTGGCGGGTTCGTTGAGTCTAAGATACCTACTTTAGAACCGGCTGGAATTAGGCCTTGATCCACTATCAGTTGTGCTCCTGCTTCTCCAGCGATTTCGGATGGAGGATTCAGCGAGAACAAACGATTTGGTGCTGCATCAATCATTGCTTGTGATGCAACTTCCCCGTA
>MDTC01251318.1_pt1 | contig 10702 bp, 18 predicted proteins | sample 811181 | NCBI WGS metagenome assembly MDTC01 (sample SAMN05326644, study PRJNA326480) | marine metagenome | isolation source: seawater | place: Pacific Ocean: North | collected 2011 | reverse complement strand
ATTGCATGATTGTTTTTAAGAAAGTAAGGTGGAAGAATTTTCTTAGCACTGGAGATTCTTTTACAGAAATTAATTTAGACCAAGCAAAGTCTACATTGATTGTAGGCCAAAATGGATCCGGTAAATCAACTATGTTGGATGCCGTTTCATTTGGTCTGTTTGGCAAACCTCATCGTAATATCAATAAGCCACAACTCATCAACTCAATCAATAACAAAGGTTGTGTTGTTGAGGTTGAATTCTTTATTGGTAAGAATTACTATAAGATTGTAAGAGGCATTAAGCCAGGCAAGTTTGAGATCTGGAAAAACGATGATATGATTAATCAATCATCGCATGCTAAAGAGTACCAAAAAATTCTTGAGCAAAATATTCTCAAGCTAAATCATAAATCTTTCCACCAGGTTGTTGTTCTAGGATCGTCATCCTTTATTCCGTTTATGCAATTGCCTGGTGGACATCGAAGAGACGTTATTGAAGATTTGCTTGACATCAACGTGTTTTCGAAAATGAATACTATCCTAAAGGAGAAACAAAATTCGATTAAAGACCAGTTAAAAGACATCAGCTACAATGTCGAGATTACTAAAAATAAAATTGACACACAACAAAAGTATATCCGCGACATTAAAACACTAACTGAAGAGAATCGGAAGGAATATGAATCTAGGATACATGCATCGCAGAATAGTATCGATGAATTACAGAGGGAGAATAGTGAGCTTAGCTTGGGCCTCGACGAATCTATTCGAGAAACCGAGGAAAGGCTATCGACTTTGCATGATAAACGCCAGGCCCTTATGCTCGGAGGTCAAGATAGGCAGACAACTCTCGCCAACGTCCGCAAAAGGATCAAGTTTTTCCAAGAGAATGAAACGTGTTCCGTATGCGAGCAAGCCATTACAAACTCGCATAAACATGACATACTCAAATCTGCGGAGCAAGAAGCCAATCAAATACAATCCGAATGCCGTAAGATTGGTACGGACGGGACCGCGGTGGAAAAAGAGATTAGCGAGACCGGCAGCGTACTTCGAACGCTTCGATCTAAAGTATCTCAACTCTCTGAGAACAACGCACAGATCTCGACGCACCAATCGAACATCAAGTCATATCAAGACTACTTAAACAAAGAAGTCTCGGCTGATCTTAATTTGGCCGAGGCTGATCTATCTTCTATCCAAGCTGATAGAAATAATTTGCTTGAAGAAAAGTTTAAAGTTTCAGAAGAATATTCTTACAATGCTGTTATGGCAGAAATGCTCAAAGATACTGGAATCAAAACAAAAATCATCAAGCAATATTTGCCGGTTATCAACAAACTGGTAAACCAATACTTACAAGTTTTAGATTTCTTTGTTCACTTTGATTTAGATGAAAGCTTCAACGAAACAATTCGTTCTCGTCATAGAGATGAGTTTACGTATGATTCTTTTTCTGAAGGTGAAAAGCAGAGGATTGATTTGGCTCTTCTGTTTACATGGAGGCAGGTTGCTAAAATGAAAAACAGCGTGGCCACAAATCTTCTTATATTAGATGAAACGTTTGACTCATCCTTAGATCATGATGGTGTTGAAAACCTACTTAAGATTCTTAACACACTCAGTGATGATACAAACATCTTTGTTATCTCGCATAAAGGAGAAATCCTTGATGGAAAGTTCAACAGCAAAATTGAATTTAAGAAAGAAAAAAACTTCAGTAAGATTGCAGCTTAGTGGTTTACATTCTTGTGAAACTGATATATAATAACTACATAATGAAAACGGAGTTATATGATGGAATTGAATGAAGGTACTCTCCAAGTACTAAAGAATTTTTCTGGTATTAACCAGAATCTTCTAATTCGTTCTGGTAATACTATCAAAACTATTTCGGAAGCTCGTAACGTGCTGGCAACGGCAATTGTTGATCAAGAGTTTCCTAATGATTTTGGTATCTATGACCTTAACGAATTTATCAGTGTTCTATCTCTAGTTGACACACCTCGTCTCAAGTTTGAAGATGAGTATGTTAACATTGGAGATTCCACTGGTAGATCAAAAGTCAAATACTTCTTCTCATCTGAAGAAACTTTGACGACACCTCAGAAAGACATTAACATGCCTGAAGCCGATGTGGCTTTTGCGTTGGATAATGATACTTTGAATAAGCTTAAGCGCGCAGCTTCTGCACTTGGTCATAGTGAAGTTTCCATCTCGGGCAAAGATGGCGTGTTAAGTCTTTCTGTCGTGGACAGCCAGAACTCAACATCCAATACGTTCTCAATTGACGTGGATGGTGAGTTTAAACCAGATGCTGTATTTAACTTTGTGCTTAACATTGGCAATCTTAAGATTCTGCCTGGAGACTATGAAGTTCAAATATCATCTAAACTCATTACGCAATTCAAACATAAAGAGTTGAACGTTCGCTATTGGATTGCGCTAGAAAAATCATCAACTTTTGGAGTATGACATGTCAGAAGAAATCATGCAGCAGCTTGAAGATCTTGCTAATAAATCGGCACGTAGTACGATTGCAGTGATTGATGCTATGACTCAACGTGGTGGATTTAAAGGCGAAGAGCTTTCTACCATTGGTGGTCTTAGAGATCAATGCATTCAAATCGTGCAGATTTGTGAGCAGCTTCAGCAAGAAGCTGCAATGGCAGACGAAGAAGAAGAATAAACCATTTACAATCATGACTACTTGTGATATAATTATTTTTGTTATGGAGATTGTAAATGTCAAACGACTTCTTGTGGGTCGAGAAATATCGACCGCGCCGTATTGCTGACACTATCTTACCAGATAGTCTCAAGCAAGTTTTTCAAAAAATCGTGGATGGTGGGGAGTTGCCTAACATGCTCCTCACCGGCACGGCTGGTCTAGGCAAAACAACAGTTGCACGTGCTTTGTGTGATGAGTTAAGCTTAGACTATATTGTTATCAATGGTTCCGAAGAAGGTAACATTGATACACTACGTGGCAAAATCAAACAATTTGCCAGTTCTGTCTCGCTACAAGGCGGATACAAAGTTGTCATCCTTGACGAGGCTGATTATCTAAATCCTCAATCTACACAGCCGGCTCTTCGTGGTTTTATCGAAGAGTTTGCAAATAACTGTAGGTTTATTCTTACTTGTAATTTTAAGAATCGTATTATTGAACCACTTCATTCTCGTTGTGGTGTCTATGAATTCAATACGAGTAAAAAAGATCTTGCGCCACTCGCTGCGCAGTTTATGAAACGTTGCCAACATGTTCTTGAAGAAGAAGGCGTAGGCTATGATCAAATGGCAGTTGCTGATTTGATTATGAAGTATGCGCCTGATTGGAGGAGAGTACTTAATGAGCTTCAAAGATATTCTGTCACAGGTCATATTAGTGATGCAGTGGTTAATCGTAATCGTAGCGACAATTTTTCTGATCTATTTGCACATCTAAAAGGTAAAGACTTTAAGAAGATGCGGCAATGGGTTGCTAATAATATTGACACTGATGCCTCAGCTATTTTCAGAGGTATCTACGATAGAATGCTTGATCATATTCAACCACATTCTATTCCACAGTTGGTTCTTATACTAGCTGACTACCAATATAAGAATGCATTTGTTGCTGACCATGAACTAAATGTGGTAGCATGCATGACTGAGATTATGGCCAATGTTGAATTTAATTAGATTACTTAATGTTGACTGGTTGATTCGTATCCCGTTATCAATTGTATTTTTACAGCAAGGAGTTAGTAAACTTCCATTCAGTGCAGAAGACGCAGCATCTTTTGATTTGCCTGTTCTTGTATGGTTTTTTGTTGTGGCTGGAGAAATAGGAGCTGGAATAGGATTAATTGTAGGTGGTCTTATTCAAAAACTTTGGAATGGTATTGCTGATATTATAACCAGGTTTAGCGGATTTACAATAGGTTGTATTATGACCGGTGTAATATGGATTAGTCAGCCGGAAAACTTAATAGATGTTTTGTTGTACGATAACTTACATGTATTTCTTTGGGTTGGCGGGTTATTCTTTGCACTAAAGGGGAATCGTAAATGAGAATTGAAGAAGACGTAAAATTAGATTATAATGACGTGCTTTTCAGACCGAAAAGATCTACACTTGTTTCCAGAAAAGATGTAGATTTAGATCGTCACTATGAATTTGCTAATGGAGAAAAATTTTATAACATCCCAATCATGGCTGCCAACATGGATGGTGTTGGTACATTTGAAATGGCGGATGCTTTGGCTAAGCTAGGCTTATTTACATGCCTACTTAAATCTTATACCGTTGCGCAATATGTAGATTTCTTTGACACAGATGACAAATGGATAGAAGTACATAAGCTCAATAGACAACACTGTACTGCGTATACTATGGGAATCAGCGATGAAGATCATCAAAAGTTTCGTATGGTATATGAACAAGCACCACAAATCAAATATGTCTGTATTGATGTGGCGAATGGATACACACAAAGGTTTGCTGAATTTGTAAAACAATTTAGAGATCTTTATCCAAAGATTGTTATCATTGCTGGTAATGTCTGTACAGCAGACGCAACTCAAGAATTAATTTTAAATGGAGCAGATATTGTTAAAGTTGGTATTGGACCAGGATCTGTTTGCACTACGCGTATTCAAACGGGTGTTGGTTATCCTCAGCTTAGTGCTGTTATCGAGTGTGCTGATGCAGCGCATGGCCTCGGAGGTTTTATTATTGCTGATGGCGGTTGCAACTCTGCCGGCGATGTCGCTAAAGCATTTGGCGCTGGGGCTGACTTCGTTATGCTTGGTGGGATGCTTGCTGGCCACGATGAAGGAGGTGGAGAGATAATTACGAAGTACTTCTCGACCGGTGAACAGTGGTTCGATAAAAAGAATGAAACGTATAATCCTGTAATTACTAATGACAAGTTTGTACAATTCTACGGAATGAGTTCTGACACAGCGAATGAAAAACATTTTGGCGGTTTGAAAAATTACCGATCTTCAGAAGGTCGCGATGTTCAAGTTCCATATCGCGGCGGTATAAATAGAACAGTGCAAGATATCCTAGGTGGTTTACGCTCAACTTGTACATATGTTGGTGCGGCTGGTCTTAAGCAGTTAAGTAAATGCACCACCTTTATTCGTTGTAATGATACTCATAATCGAGTCTTTGAAAAATGAATCCATTTGATTTTGTAAATGCGATCAACTATGACAAACAAGATATCATGGTTGACGACATCGCTGAAAAACAATACGTTCCATTTATGGTGAATCGAAGCTTGTCTTATTTCCAAGACACAGTGCTGATGGCTAATGAGATGAATCTGAATGCTCATCTTGACAATCGTCTACAATTTGACTTTTTTATAAATATAGTCAGAAAACGCAAAAGGTTTTCTAAGTGGTTCAAACCTGAAACACAAAGTGATGTGGAAGTAGTCAAGACTTATTATGGTTACAGCAATGAAAAAGCTCGTCAAGTCTTGTCCCTTCTCACAAAAGATCAGATTGAAGTATTGAAGAAGAAGGTGAACAAAGGTGGAAGAAAATAATATTGTGGAGTGGTCTCCTAACGCGATGTTAGAAGTCACTTTAAACGAGCCGGATGACTTTCTAAAAATTAGAGAAACCCTAACTCGCATCGGTGTTGCGTCCAGAAAAGATCGCAAGCTTTATCAATCGTGTCATATTCTGCATAAGCAAGGCAGATATTTTATTGTACACTTTAAAGAGTTGTTTTTACTCGATGGAAAGAAATCTAATTTAGAAGAAAACGATATTGCACGTAGAAATACAATTGCAACTTTAATGAGTGATTGGGGATTGGTTACAATCGAAAGCAAAGAAAAAGCTCAACCTCTTGCTCCTTTAAGACAAATAAAAATCATTTCGTATAAAGATAAAACTAACTGGGAACTTTGTCCAAAGTACAACATTGGAAATAAATGATGAAAACTTTTTTATTAGTGGTCACTATGTGGGGCCAAACTGAAGATGGCACGTGGTTGTATATGAGAAATCAAGCTGTGCTTAATCATGAATTTACTTATGAGCAGTGTGAAAAATTAGCTGCTGATGAATCTTGGACTAAGTGGATGGATAATAAATATTATGACGTTCAGTTTGACTGTCATGAAAAAGGCACTGAAATAAAATGAAAACTTTTAAGCATTGGTGGAGGAACACTGACAGCATAGAAGTAGTTCTTTTTGCTTCACTAGCATTCTGCATTGGATGGGGCATTTACCAGATAATCATAGGCTTAATAGGAAGGTTTGGCTAATGAGAAAGTTTGTATACGATTCTTGGAATAGCATTATGGATCATGATGTTAATCCACTAAAACATATTCCAGATTTAAATACACGACATATGGTCATGCAAGTATTAGCTTGGATGTGGTGTATTGTATTTTCATTTTATGTTGGTAGCTTCTGGGTTTTTGGCGTCAGCGCAATTGCACATGTAATTGTACTTGCTGCTATTGCTATTACTGTAGGTACGTTTGAGGTTGCGAAGCGTAACCCAGAGGTTTTTAGTCTGCGCCCGGGTTATCACTCGGTAAGTCGCACTAGACAATACATGTGGGTTAATGGCCAAAGGGTTGTGCTTGATGCTAATGATCCTGGCGGCGAGCATGAATAATGGCTAAGATCATTGGAGCTTCTCATGGTACTATAGCAGACCATGAAATAGTTGTCATAAATAAAAAAGAATTTTATTGCGATGGAGGCGAATTTGGACATCCTAGAGTTTACTTCACTGTAGGTACTGAAGGATTCGTTATGTGCAGTTATTGCAATATTAAATATGTTTACGAAAAAAATGACTCCTCAGCTATTTAAATTTTCGAAAAAAGTACTATATATAATACTGGATGCCGCGGAAAGCGGGTCCATCTACAACCTTGCTTAGTCTTAGGAGGTTCACATGACTGGCACTTTTACGTTCCCACGCGGAGCATTCGTTGGCTTTGATCACATTGCGAAAGACTTAGAACGTCTTGCACATGCACACCAAAAAGATCATTATCCGCCACATAATGTAGTCAAGCACAATGATGACGAGTTTCTTATTGAACTCGCTGTCGTTGGATTCAAAGAAAAAGATATCGATATCACGATGCATGATGGTATTCTGACTGTCAAAGGCGATCGTGAGTCACGTCGAGATCAAAATCTTTATGTCCATAAAGGTATCAGTGGTAGAAAATTCGAGAGGTCATTTAGACTCTCCGAATTTGTAGAAGTCACTGGAGCTGATCTTGAAGATGGATTGCTTACAATTCACTTGGAGCGAATCATCCCCGAAGAGAAGCGTCCTCGTAAAATTCTAATTGGAAACTACGAGGAAAAAAATGGCAACAGCAATTCTCAACTACTCACAGAGTCTGATTGAAGTAATAATCAACGGACTTAAAACCACGCTAAAAGGCATGATGATTGGCTATATGGTCGGTCGTCAGACGTCGGCTAATAGCAGAGTCGCTGAATTCTTAATCAGCACAGGCGAGTATAGGCAGCAGCAATACTGGGAAATACTCAACAGGTTAAACAAAGAAACGATTGATTCGATTCATAAGGAGTTTAACTACAAATGATTAAGATGTTCAAACGAATCTTTAGCTTACGTCCTTCGATGTCATGGCAACAAAGAGAAATAGAAAGATATCTTGCTAACTCGACTGATCATTTTGACTTAGAATGTCGTCAAAAAGATATCATTTACGGAAGGAAAAATTTATGAAAACATTAGCATTTTATCTATCAGCATTTGCAGTTATCTTTGCAGTTAGTTCTGCATCAGCAGCTGATCTTACTATTGATATGCTGAATAAAGATGCAGATGGTAACAAAATGGTTTATTCGAATGAATTGGCTAGAGTAGAAGTAGGTGAAACTATCACTTGGTTACCAGCTTCGAAAGGTCACAATGTCGAATGGATTGCAGGACCTGATGGAGCAGATCTTCCTAAAAAGTCTAAGAATGGCAAAGAAGTTTCTATGACTTTTGAAGTACCTGGCATCTATTACTATTGGTGCACACCACATAAAGGCATGGGCATGATTGGTCTTGTCGTAGTCGGTGGCGACGTATCTAATAAAGATGCAATTGCTAAAGCAAAAGCCTTAGGTAAATCAAAGAAGAAGCTAAAGGCTCTCTTAGGAGAACTTTAATGTGGCCGTACACAAACGAAGAAGCTGATTGGCTTTCCTAAAATATAAATAAAAAGGGACAAGAACTCTTGTCCCTTTTAATCTTAGGAGGTTCATATGGCTAAATGCAAGAAATGTGGACATGACTGTCACTGCGAAATGATGTGTGACGAATGTATCAATGATATTTGTACAGGCTGCGATTGTCAAGAAGAACAAGAAATTGATATCCCTTCATCATTTACTCAGGAGAACGTGTAATGCGTAGATTAGGAAAATTAATTGAAGATGCTCTTGTCGATCGGCAAGAAAAATATTTACGTCTTCGTATCGAGCAGTTAAAAGAAGATATGGAAAAGGCGCATGATGAACACGATAAAAAGTGGTATAATCGGTGTATTCAAGAATTAGATTGGGCTTTACAAATGAAAGGTAAGCCAGGTCATAATTGCTATATGGCAGAAGCTAACAAAGAAAGAGCAATGTGGTAATGGCAAAACCAAACAAAAATTTCAACCTAGACGTTCGAGATATACATCTTATCGAGCTTTCTTTGCGTAACATGTATTGGGAAAGCGAAGAGAAAGCAAAAGAAGTACAACAACTACTAGGAAAGATATCTAATCAAAAAGTTTGGTATCGTCCTAAAAATCAAATTTATGTGAGTGGATAAAGATATGAATTTAGAAGCATTAAGAGAAGAATTAAAAATTGATGAGGGAGTTAAGTATGAAATTTATCTTGATCACCTTGGTCTCCCTACATTTGGTATTGGGCACCTTGTCCTGGATTCTGATCCAGAACATGGCATGGCAGTTGGAACGCCAATCAGCGAAGATCGAGTCAATGAGTGTTTCGATAAAGATGTTGAAGTCGTCCTTGGAGACTGTAGAAAATTGTACGACGACTTCGATGATCTTCCCGAAGAAGCACAACGAATCATTGCCAATATGCTCTTTAACATGGGACTTCCTCGGCTCTCTAAGTTTAAAGGAATGAAACGTGGCGTAGACGCGCGCGACTGGGAGGCAGCCGCAGACGAGATGGTAGATTCTCGTTGGTATAGACAAGTTACTAATAGAGCTGACCGGCTGGTTGAAAGAATGAGAGCAATTACTCTTTCTGAAATCCCTGCATAAAAAGGTTTACAAACCTGGCAAAACTTGATATAATTATAGCATGTTTTATACTTCAGTAGTCCGTTATGGAAATAGCATGCTTTATCGCGGATATGATTCTGCCGGAAAGCGTGTCGTTCGAAAAGATCATTTCCAACCAGAGTTTTTTGTTCCCTCAAAGAAAGACACCGGCTGGCGAGGCCTAGACAATACCTCGATTGGCCGGCTGTCTTTTCAGAACATGCGCGAAGCCAAAGGCTGGTTGGAACAAAACAAAGATGTAGTCGGTAGGCATGTGTATGGTAACACCAACTACATCCACCAGTATATCACGTCTAAATTCAAATACGATGTTGAATTTGATCGTGACAAAATCAACGTATCTACAATTGATATTGAAACAGAATATGACGATGGATTCCCTCATCCTCATGAAGCATCACAGCGCATTCTTGCAATTACTCTTAAAAACAATATTGATGGCATTTATTGGGTATGGGGTTACGGCGACTACAATGTAGATGATGCTCTTATCAAGCCCGTAAGATATATCAAATGTCTAGACGAGCCTGATCTTCTTCTCAAGTTCTTGGATTTCTTTTCATCGCCGGAAAAATGTCCGGATGTTATCACAGGCTGGAACGTACGTTTCTTTGATGTTCCATACCTCGTAAATCGTACAGCAAAAATTCTTGGTCTTGAACAAGTCAAAAAGTTTTCGCCATGGGGCCTGGTTGATTATCGTAAGGTCGTACGTCGTGGTAAAGAAGATGAGACATATGATCTCAAAGGTATTCAGACACTTGATTATCTCGAGCTCTTCCAAAAATTTGGATACTCGTATGGTCCACAAGAATCATACAAACTCAACCACATTGCTTATGTAGTTCTTGGTGAAAAGAAACTTTCATTCGAAGAATCCGGTTCTCTTAAAAATCTCTACAAAGACGACTTTCAAAAATATATCGACTACAACATGAAAGACGTGCAACTGGTTGACCGGTTGGAAGATAAGCTTGGCCTTATTACTCTGGCCATGACCGTAGCGTATAAGGGTGGTGTTAATTATCAAGATACGTTTGGAGTCACCGCTATATGGGAATCGATTATCTATCGATATCTCAATCGCCAAAAGCGCGTACCATCCGTGGCTCAATTGGAAAGCGGCGATTACCAGATTATTGGTGCTGACGATGCCGGTGGATACTCAATCGCTGGTGGCTATGTCAAAAATCCAAAGCCTGGCGCATATGATTGGGTTGTGTCTTTTGATTTGAACTCTCTGTATCCAAACATCATTGTTCAGACAAATATCTCGCCTGAAACATTGTTACCCAAAACCAATTGGCTCATGCCTGGTGTCAAACATTATCTCAACACTGCTCCACCAGAAAGTAATCATTCAATTGCTGCCAATGGTACTACGTATCGTAAAGACATCGATGGTATCATT
>MDTC01041322.1_pt1 | contig 10702 bp, 7 predicted proteins | sample 811181 | NCBI WGS metagenome assembly MDTC01 (sample SAMN05326644, study PRJNA326480) | marine metagenome | isolation source: seawater | place: Pacific Ocean: North | collected 2011 | reverse complement strand
TCACCGATGAACAGGCACTGGCGCTGCGCATTCCCGGTACCCGTGGTCGCCGCTTGATGGTGAAGCAGGCGTTGGGCTGTCCGAAGTGCCGCTACACCGGGTACAAGGGGCGCACGGGGCTGTTTGAGGTGTTGCCCATGACCCCCCGGATCCAGCGCCTTGTGCACGAGCGGGCAAGCGCCCAGGACATCAAGCGGGAAGCCCTCAACGACGGGATGCTTACGCTTCGCGAATATGGCATCAAGAAGCTGGCCCGCGGTGAGACCACCTTCGAAGAAGTGATGGCGAACACCGACGAGCGACCGGTCTACTGAGCGGAGCGGTCGCGCTTTGCGGTGGTCACCACGCCGACCTCCACCAGAGCATGCCGACAAGGTTTGTCGTCGCAGATGGGTCCGTTGGGAAACCACTTTTCGTACTCCGGTGCGTAGGTGCCGCCTCCAATCACCTGACTGTCGCGCGCAACGCTCACGCTCACGGACCGGATGTCGGTCCGGTACAGGATGACCCCATCGAGCGTGCCTTCGCTTCCGGTGAGCACATCGGCCCAGCGCTGGTCGCACGACGTCGGACCGGCTGGATGCGACACGGTGCAGCGAACGGTGTCTCCGGCTCCCACCTGCACATCGAAGACGTAGTCGCCGGGATGCTCCATTGGCTGCGACAAGAGAAGCTCCACGGTTCCCAGACATCCGGTCTGTCCACACGACGAAGTGCGGCATCCCGTGAGCGGGGCCAGGGCGAGGGGCAAGCTCCAGATGATTGGGTGCAGGCGCATGAGAGGTCCGGTGGTTCGAAGAGGGCCTCGATACACACCGTGAACGCGTCAGCGGCGATCGTCCATCCTTTGATGGATCTGTGAAATTGTGCGACAGGATCGAGCGCAGGCACGATCGGGCACTGGCTCTGCCGCTACAGGATCGGGTCTGGTACGAACGGGTGATGCATGCGGTCGACCCCTCCTGTAGTGATCTTCGATCTGGATGGCACTCTGATCGATAGCCGTCCCCCTCTCCTTGCCAGCTTGAACGAGGTGCTGTGGGTGCACGGACTGCGCGCACTCACAGAGACCGAGCTGGTGGACTGCATGGGACGGGGGCTTGCCGGCCTGGTTGCGCGCACGCTCAGACTGCTGGATGCAGACCTTCCGGTAGAGCCGCTTCTTGTCCTTCTGCGCGAGCGCTACGATGTGCACTGCGCAGCGTCGGTCCGTCCGTTCGCGGGGGTGGACGCTGCCCTAAAGCGGCTCGATGGCACCCATCGGCTGGCTCTGTGCACCAACAAGCCCAGGGTTCCCACTGACGCGGTGCTGCATCACCTGGGCTGGGCCCACCGGTTTGAAGTGGTGGCTGCGCTGGGAGATGTGGCCGTTGCCAAGCCCCATCCGGCCCTGCTGCAGCGGGTGCTCGACACGATGCATATCGGTCCTGAGCAGGCCGTGATGGTGGGTGATACCCGGAACGACGCGGGAGCTGCCGCAGCCGTGGGGATACGCTTCTTCGCTGTGGCGTGGGGCTATGCGCAAGAACCAGTCCACACGCTCGGCGCACATGCAGTCCTTCCCAACCTGGCTGCGCTTCGAAAATGGATCTAAGCCGCCCGGCGCGCTGGCCATGCTGCGCGGGGCTCGTTCGGTTCTCGAGTGCGGAGTCATGTCCGAATGCTGCTGGCCCAGGCTCGGGGTGTCCACTGCTCCGGTTGGATCGGTGAATCCTTTGACAGCGCGGCGAAACAGTCGTTGAGGTACTCCCAGGGTCGCACGCCCAGCAGTCGACAGGTGTGGATCAAGCTGTACCAGGTGGTGGCACGACGAATTTCGGCGTCGTCGCCGAAGGGCCACAGAGGCACGTAGTTCTTCGGGAACTTCGCAGCAGCGGGCTCAGCCACAGGGCTTCCGTCGTCGCTGTCGTCGACGAACCGCATCCGGTCCCAGCTGGTCAGCGTATAGAGAATGGATCGCTGCAGCGGGTTGTCTGCATCTTCGAACTGTCCGCGCTGATCGTCGAGCCATGTGCGCAAGGCGCGACTGCGTCGGACGAGCTCGCTGTGTTGTCCGTGCTTGGAACTCGAAGCCACATTGATGGCGTGGATGAGGAACAGGGCGTAGGCCGCTTCGCGAGGGCTGGTTGCGAGCGCGAGTGTGAACCGTCGACGGACGCCAGCCCAGATGCCGGAGCGGTTGTAGCCCACCCGCTCACGGAAGAGGTCTCGAATTACTTCCCCTTTGCGTCGGCTGGGCGGGACATCCTTGATCAGGTCGTGTGTCTCGCCCTTTTCGAGGTGGATGAGCAGGCGAGCGTCGGGTCGGGAAACGAACAGGAAGTGGCCTTCCACCGTGCGATTGCGCGGGCCTGGGCGGTTCGTGTCCACGCCTTTCTTGTCGACGTTCGGACGCCCCTCGCCAGCTTCGAATTCGGCGAACATCGCCTCGAGTACAGGCTGCATGGCCAGGGTTGCGTTGTCGAGCCCCGTGCGGATGTGGTCTTCGGCGAGTGCGAAGCCCAGCCGATCGAGGATCCCTGCCTGCTCGAAGATCGTGGAATGGTCGTCGTAGATCGAGGACAGGAGCTGGGCGAGCAGGCCGTTGCCCAGAGGAATGCGCCCAGCGACGAACCGCGGCACGGGGTTTTTGAAGACCGGCTCATCAGGAGCGAACGGGCAGTGGTAATAGCCCCGGTGCACGTGGAGCTCTTCGTACCGCTGGTAGTGGAAGTCCATGCGGCGATGGATGACCTCCTTTTTCAGGACCCGCTCGTCTCCCGCCGCTGTGAAGCGCTTGTCCTCGGGCAGTGGTCCCACGACCTGCACCACTCTGGGGGGAACGGGGATCTTGCCCAGCAGCTCCGCGGGCAGCTCGAAGTCTTCCTCCTCCGTGAGCCGCATCCGGTCGTGGCCTCGGAGCCGCGGGTCGGGCATCAGCCCTTCGAGCCCATTCGGGACGTTGGCTTGAGTGTCTTTTTCAGCCTGCGAAACGGGCATGCGACCCGCTTCGAGGATCGCGTTGGTGGAGATGTCGGGGAGGGGGGATGCGCTGGGCTCGGTCGGATTGATGTAGCCGATGCGATCGCTGGCATCGGTCGACAACCGGAGTTTCGCCGCCGCGAGCGCTTCATGGTCGATGGCGGCATCGTGATCGGTTCGTCCGAGCCGACTGGTGCGGTCGGCCGACGTCTGTGAGGCCTTTTCCAGCGAGCTTTTGTCCGTGAGGGTGTCGGACTGGTCGTCGAGGTTGATCCGAGCGGCGTGGTTCTGCAGAGGCTTGCCGATGGGCTTGAGCGTGCTGAATTCCGGATCGATCTCGGGCTCTGGGTCGAGATCCATGCGCTGCGTGCTGCTGCGATGGGGGTCGCCGTAGCCGTGTAGAGTGGCCCCTACGGCGTAGTCTGGCAGGTCGACCAGCTCGAGACGGTCCGCAACGTTTCGGGTGGGATCGCCGTAGGCGTCGAGCGTCTGGGACTCGCTGAGGGTGGCTTCGTCGGGTGCGGGCGACACAGGGCCGCGAGAGGCGGCGGTCTCGCTTGGGTCGCCGACCGACTCCATGGTGTCGCCGGCTTGGTAGTCGGGCTGTTCGTAGACATCGACGCGGTCGCCGGCACGGCGCGTAGGGGTGCCATACGACTCGAGGACATTCGCACTCTCGAGCAGATCAGCCGACGGGGTCTTGGAGACCGGCGCTCGCTGTCCGGCTTTCAGGCTGGGATGTCCGAATGGCTCGATCGAGCGACCTGCCTCGAGGTCGGGTTGTTCATACACATCGAAGCGCTGTTTGGAGGAGGCGCTGGGCTCGCCATACGACTCCAGCACGTTGCCGGCAGCATCCAGGTCGGGCTGGGGGTAGACCGGGGCGCGCTCGCTCGGATTGGCGCTCGGATGTCCATAGGACTCTGCCGACCGGCCCGCTTCGAGGTCGGGCTCGGAGCGCAGTGAGACTCGCTCCCCCCGAACTCGGCTGGGGGTGCCATAGACCTCCGCCATGCTTGTGGCATCGCCCGACGGTGCGAAGGGCAACAGGCCCATCCGCTCGGTCGACTCGATCGCGGGGACGCCGTAGTCCTCCAGTACACTCCCGAGGCCAGGAATCAGTGGAAGCGGGACCAGCAGCACCCGCTCGCTGGGGTCTTCGGAGGGCTCGCCGTAGGACTCGATCGTGTTGGGACCATCTGCGTTGGTCTGCCCCGGCTGGAGGCCCATCCGGTCCCGGGCGCTGCGGGTGGTCGACCCGACACCCTCCATCGGACTATCGGCGTCGTCGCTCGTGGGATCCGGCCACATGGCAACCCGGTCTTTGCGGGTGCGTGTGGGCGCGCCATAGGGCTCGATGGGACTGCCCAGGTCGGTTTGGTCGGGACCGGGCAAGACCGACATGCGGTTGCCGGCACTCGGGGCGGGTGCGCCCACGCCCTCCATCGGGCTCGGACCGGCACCGAGGGTGGGGTCGGGCCACATGGGCACCCGGTCGCTGCTGCTGGGAGTCGGGATACCGTAGGACTCCACCGGACTCAGCTCGTCGGGAACGGCATCTGCAGGCGGCATCGGAACCCGCTCGTCGCGGTCTTTGCTGGGAGAGAACGAGCCGCTGGAGTCTTCGGGAACCGGTTGCTCTCCTGGATGCACCGCAAGCCGGGATTGGGCTGTGCCCACGTGGGGAAGGGTCTCCGAGGAAGACACATCCTCTTCGGGGCGGTCGTTTGGTGGCATCCCGAATCGCATTGCCGCATCTTCGAGCGGCTGGAAGTCCAGTTCCCGCTCCTCCGATTCCAGGATCGAGCCACCTTCCACCATCACGCGCGAGTTGGAGAGACCGGACGGCTCGAAGTCTCCTGGAGACGACTTCTTCGACGTGGTTCGGTTTACATGGCGGATCGGGTTGCCTGCGCCCTCAACGGTAGAGGAGCCGGCACTGGCCTCAGGCTTGCTCTCGGGTTCCTGCTGATGGTTGAACAGGTCGTCGAGCTCGGATGCTTCCTTGGATGTGGGGACCTTTTTCCCGGCCGGAGAGGCGGCAGCAGCGCTGAGCGCTTCGTCGAGGTCGGTCGATGCGCGACGGGCTTGGGGGGCTGTCGGATCGAGGCGGCGGCGGCTGCGATCGGAAGACGGATCAAGCCGCGAACCGGTGGATGGACCATTCGGGTTCGATGGGTTGCGCGCCGGTTCGCCTCCCGCTGGAGAGGTCGGGGAGTCGGACGAAGCGTCTTCCGCGACCTGTGCTGGACCTTCAGCGGTCTGGCCGATGTCATGACTCGTCCCATCGCGGTTTTCCGCGTTCGATGGAGACTGAGACTGATCAGGTTCGGGCACCGTGGCTCCCCCCGGTCAACGCCGGGCGGGCAGCATATCGCACGCGACCCATCCCGTTGTCTGTCGCCTCGCGTTGCACGCCGTACGGGGCGGATGGGGAGCTGCAAACAGACCGCGCTCCTTCGGCGCTCGAAGGTTCAAGATCGTCTCCTGGTGAGGGAGGGGCTCTGGGGGGACCGGGTTGGAACGCACCGATCCGCTACCCGATCGATACGCCCCTTCGACGTGGGCTTTGTGGTGCGTTCTACGGGGTCGGGCGGGTAGGAGCTTCACGATGTCCCTCGTCAGCCTGCCGGTCTTTGGATTCCTTGTGGCGACCGTCCTGTTGTACTGGGGGGTGCCGGGGCGCGGGCGAGTCTGGGTGCTGCTCGCCGCTGGTGCTCTCTTTGCGGTAGGTCAGGCCACGATCTTCCTTCCGCTGTATGTCTTGCTCGCGGGGGTCACTTGGGTAGTTGCGGGACGACTCGCTGCTCGTCGGCGTGTCGGTCGGTCGATCCGGGTGGGATTTGTGGCCATGCTCAGTGTGCTGGTGGTCAACCTGCTCGCCTGGAAAGTCTTCGAGATACCCGCTCACACGGCCATCGCTGCTGCGCCGGAGCTCTCCCGGCTCGCATTTCCTGGCTATGCCGATATCTTCATTCCCGTGGGGCTGTCGTTTTTGAGCTTTCGCCTCATCCACGTCTTGGTGGAGCGTACTCGCGGGCGACGACCGGAGTTTCGGGCGGCTCCGGTGTCGTACTTGTTGGCGTACCTGTTCTTTCCACCGCTGTGGATTGCCGGTCCCCTGCAGCGCTTCGAGGATTTTTCCAGACAGCTTCGTGCAGCACGCCGACCGGGGCTCGCCGAGCTGAACCATGCGGCCATTCGCATCACGAGTGGTTTGGTGAAGAAGCTTCTGGTTGCGGATGCGCTGGGTCGCTGGGCCCAGCCGCTGCTGCTCCAGCCGGACACCACCGATCCGGTCACGCTCGCATGTGCGGTGTACGCGGCGAGCTTGCAGCTGTACATGGACTTCTCAGGCTACTCCGACATCGCCATCGGCCTGGGCCGACTGTTCGGAATCCAGGTTCCCGAAAACTTTGACTGGCCGATCCTGGCAACCGACATCGCGACCTTCTGGCGCAAGTGGCACATCACGCTGCACACGTTTTTCCGTGACTACGTGTTCTTGCCTTTATTCGGCACCCGCCCGCGGCCTTGGAAGACCTATCTCGGCTTCATGGTCACCATTTTTCTGTTCCAGATCTGGCACCAGCTGTCGTGGACCTTTCTGTTCCTTGGACTCTTCCATGGTGTGGGGGTGGTGGGCGTGCACGCCTGGCGAAGCACACGCCGACGCGCTCCCACGCTGCATCGGTGGGTTGCGAGGACTCCGACCCCCCTCGCCATCTGGATCACGTTTACGTGGTTCTCGATCGGCAACATCGTGTTCATGACCGATCCGATGCAGATGTGGACGGTTTTGGCGCGGCTCCTTTGCCTGTAGAGGCGACGCATGGGGGCGCCGCCGATGAAGGATGCTCGCCGGATCCGTGGCTCAGGAACGGAACCATCCGGTGGGACGAGGCAGTGCTGCTGTGCCTGGGAACACAACCTGCTCCAGCGCGTTGTCGGAGATGTCGAGTCCACCATGGAGGGCGGCCTTGAACAGCTGGCGTGCGGCGAGTGTGGGACGCAGATCTCGACCATCGAGCAGGTCTTGGGGACGGAGCCCCGGCCAGTCCGTGACCACACGCCCGCCGAGGACGTTTCCGCCTGCGAGCAGTGCCACGCCTCCGGTGCCGTGATCGGTGCCGCCGGTGCCGTTCGGCCGCACGGTACGCCCGAATTCGGAAATGCAGAGCACAGTGGTGGATGCCCAGACATCACCGAGCCCGGCGCGCAGCTCCACCAGACCGCTGGCGAGTCCGGCGAGCAGTCTTGCGAGCGCGCCTTCTTCGGTGCCCTGCCGTGCGTGTGTGTCCCAGCCTGCGCTGTCTACCACCATGATGCGGGGTCCATTCGCGTCGGCCATCAGGGTTCCTGCGGCCTTGAAGCCGGCGCTCGAGCGCTCGGTGCGGGAGGCCCGCTTGCGCGTTGCACTGCCCGACGACATGACCTGGCCGCGGGTCTCGAGCGCCTGGGTCAGGGCGTCGGAGAGGATCGGATCCCGCGCATACAGGTCGAGCACCGACTCGACGAAGTCTTCGGGTGGGCGAGACTTGCGGGTCGGGTCGACCGACGAAGCGGTGGCGTCGCCGCGCAGCACCAGAGGCAGCGTGGTGCCGATGGCGGTCGCCGACGGCTCGCCCGGCATGCTGACCAGCGCCCGATTGAGCCAGCCTGAGTCGGCCCCCGAAGGACTCTCGGTACCGTTTTCCAAGGCATCCTGGGCATTGAAGTGCGAGCGACCCCGGTAGCTGAGTCCCACGGCATGCACTGGCATCAGGTGACCCTCGGCGTACCAGTTGGCGAGCGGAGCCAGGGCAGGGTGCAGGCCGAAGGTGTTGTCGAGGGGGAGCACGGCCTTGGGGGCGAGGGCCAGTGTGCCGCGCGCATCCCGGTAGTGCGGATCGTCGATGGGAGGGACTGCGGCGAGGGCGTCGAGTCCACCGCGAAGCAAGACCAGCACGAAGCGATGTGGGCCATTGCCCGAGGCCCATGCAAAGGAAGGAAGAGGAGCGGCAGCAGCGCCTGCAGCCAGGCCGGCGAGAAAGCGACGTCTGGAGGAGATCAGCGCCATTGGAACTCCGGCGATGCGAGAAGCAGAGCGACGGCGGTGCTGCGGTCGGGCGCGCGTGCGATGGCCTGTCGGGTCTCGGGGTGCAGTCGATCGCCGAGGAGATCGTCTGCATACGCCTTTGGGCTGCGGATCTGGGGCCCGAACAACGCACCGGTCTTTTCGGCCAGCTCCACCCGGCGAAGGATCTGCTCAGGACCGGCCCAGTCTTCTTGTCGGTCCGGCCAGCCAGCGGGGGAAGGCGGAGACAGGGGAAGCTGTCCCATCTGTTGGATGGCCTTCTCCATCGAGATGAGCGTCTCGGGCACCTTGGACCGTCGATCCTGCCAGCCACTGGCCCGCATCATGGCGATGGCCACCTCTTCAGGCGTACGCAGCTTTGGGTTCCGAGCCGCCTCTTCCCACACCCGGTCGTCGTGAATCAGGCTGTCGCCGACTGCTTGCAGGTTTCCCTCTGTGTCGCGAAAGCACTGGGCCAGGTCGGCCACAATCGGCTCGGGAGGGTCATCAGCCACGAAGTGCACGGCGATCTTGTGCGCGATGTGACGGGCCGTAGACGGGTGGTGTGCCAAGCGCTTGAGTGCGCGCTCTCCTTCCTGCTGGCCAGACTCCGGGTACACCGTGCCCATGAAGGTCTTTGAGCCGGGCTGGTGACGGCGCTTCGCGTAGAGGAAGGTGGTCTCAGAGTCGCCAACACCCTCTTTGGGGGGCCGGACGGTCCAGCCGGTCAACATCTTTGCCAGCTCGGTCACGTCGGTCTGCGTGTAGCCACCACTCACACCGACGGTGTGCAGCTCAAGAATCTCGCGCGCGAGGTTTTCGTTGAGCCCCTTGCCCTTCGCGCTTCCGAGAGCGCTGCCCGGTCCCACGGATTGTTGGTTGTCGAGGTAGACCAGCATCGCCGGATGCTTTGTGGATGCGAGCAGAAGAGACTCGTAGCGCCCCACGGCATGGGGGCGGATGGCTTCTCGCTCGTGGGCTCCCACCGCGAAGGTGATGGTGCGCTTGCGGGCGGAGACGCAGAGAAGGTTGCTGAACAAGCGCACCCATCGCTCGCGGAAGGGCTGGTCTGTGGTCACCGCATGGACGAATCGAGCGATGCGCTCCTCGACATACACGGTTCGGGCCCAGCGGCGCGCTCCCTGGTCTTCTCCGCGGGTGCGCTGCCGGAGGTGTTCACGGTAGAGCTCGGGATGGGACGGCTGCTGGGAGAGTCTCTTGGAAGGCTTGGTGAACGAACGAAGCTGCGCCTCGAGCCATCCACGAGGGTCACTTCGGATGGACCGCCGCTCACCGGGACGCGCGCCCAACCCGAAGCGGTGCACGGCGAGAATGCTGGGATCACTGGACCGATGACGCATAGGTTTCCTGCTATCTCGAGTGGTACGCTCGGAGTGGCTTTGTAGAACCAAACGCCTGAGCGGGGCAAAGTCGCCCCGAGTCTCTTGTGGAATGGTGCTCTTTGGACTCCTGAACCAGACCGACCTGCAAGTCGACCGTCGGTTTTTGGGCCCGGTGGGGTGGCGAGGAGGAATGGAGAGCCACCAAAGTGGCCACCCTTCGGGATACGAAGCTCAGGGACAGGACTGCATGGGGATGCACGACTGCGCGCAGGCTCAACCGCTGGGTACGTCCTTCACACAGGAAGATGAAGAGACTCAAGCCTCCGGCTTCCGGGGATGACCGAATAAGATTTCGCAGCGGTCATTGTCTACGGTCGTGGAGACATGCCAGTCCTTCAACGCTCCCCGGAGATTGCAGTGGCCATCGTGAAGGATGTGGTCGAGGAATCGGTCCCTTGAGTGTGAGCGCTCGGCGGTTAGCAGGTGGGTGGACCGAGGGAAGTGTGCGGAATTGTGCGAAGGCGGGACCGGTAGTGTTGCGTCGAGCGTCGTGGATGGTTTTGAACACCAGAAATCCCTATATTGGTGCCATTTCGGGATGATACGGTTGGAACCGGATTGGTTTCAGCGGTGTTCCCGCCTCGCCGCCCGAATGAACCTCTGGAATTTGTGATGTGTCGCCTCTACGGCTTTCGCTCTGCCATCGACTCAGCAGTGCACCACTCTCTGGTGGCTGCGGAAAATGCAATGGCTCGGCAGTCCACCAGCCACCAGGATGGCTGGGGCGTGGCTTTTTACGTCGACCGCTTTCCCCAGGTGGTGCGCAACGATGCACGGGCGCTCGGGGACAGCCTCTTTCGAGAGGTGAGCGCGGTCGTGTCCACGCGCACCTTTCTCGCCCACATCCGCAAGGCAACGGCCGGGAGTGTGCGGGTACTCAACTGCCATCCCTTTCAACACGGGGCCTGGACTTTTGCCCACAACGGTCAGATCTGTGGCTTCAACACACCAGAGGTCCGCGAGCGGGTGGATGATTTGATCGATCCACGCTTCGCTCGGTATGTGCTGGGCGACACAGACAGCGAGCGCTTCTTCTACGTGGTCATGAGTCGACTGGCCCGCAAGGTGTCGGACGTGCAGCATCCCGGTGTCACTGCGCAACACGTGGTGGATGCTTTGCGAGAGTCTGTGGAGGCGCTCGTGGAGGCTGCGTCGCCAGACTCGTTCGATCCGGAGCGACCCACCAAGCTGAACCTGCTGCTCACCAACGGCCGTGTATTGATCGGCTACAAGCGCGGCGTGGACTTGTTTTTTTCCACCTACAAGTCGCGGTGCCCGGAGC
>MDTC01125356.1_pt1 | contig 10705 bp, 7 predicted proteins | sample 811181 | NCBI WGS metagenome assembly MDTC01 (sample SAMN05326644, study PRJNA326480) | marine metagenome | isolation source: seawater | place: Pacific Ocean: North | collected 2011 | reverse complement strand
GTTTGGCTGTAATCAACTGGAGGAGTCGACCGGGCAAACGCGACTTGAAAAAGAGCGCTGGAACAGTGCCAACTCGCCAACTCGTTTTCGAGGCATCGAACTGAAGACAGAACTAGAGGGACTTCCGACTTCGGGTCGCAGCGACCGCGAAATTTGGCCTTCGTCTTACTGGCCGACCCACCGGGATAGCATCAACTATCGCTGGCGGACGGGTGAGATGTCGCCGGCTGAAAAATACGACCAAGCCTTCAACGGCTGGGAGCCGCCCGAAGGGTTTATGGAACTCAAGCCGTACCGAAGTGGGTCGGACTGTAAAGGCTTTGACCCATCGTATTACGAAAAGCTAGGCCCGCTGGCTAATCACATTTCAAGTCGCATGGGCAACAAGCGAGCGCGGGACGGCATTGATAACGACGATGATGGCGAGACGGACGAATGTGATGACCGAGATGGCGTCGAGAAATGGTTCGGTCTTTGCCATGCTTGGGTGCCGGCAGCGATGCTAGAAGACAGGCCATTCCACAGCGTGACATATAATGGCGTGACCTTTCACACGGCCGATGTCGAAGCGCTAACCATCGCAGCATACAATCGGGCCAGCGCTGACATGATTGGTGGCCGATGCAATGACAAAGAGGTCAAGCGGGACGAGCAAGGGCGTGCTGAGGATGTGCGTTGCCGCGACACGAATCCCGGAACCCTTCACCTTATCATGACCAACTACGTTGGCATTAATAAGATCGCCTTTGCCGAGGATAGGACCTACAATTACGAAGTTTGGAACCAGCCTGTTGTTGCCTTCGATGTGACGTCCTTGGACGAGGTGACATTGCAGCAGGCCGCCGAAGCGGTTGGCCAGCCAGTGCCCGCCACAGAGGAGGGCGAGGACCCACTTCCTATCAAAGAGTACATTCACAATCCGGATGCCCGCTTTTTCTACAAAGTGGCGGCCACGCTCACGTACATTACTGAATCTGATGAGTCTGATGAGCCGGCGGAGCAAAGCCGTTACGAGCGGCGCGACAGTTATACCTACATCCTTGAGTTGGATGAAGAGAAGAAGATTATTGGGGGTGAGTGGACCGGCAATTCCAGGCGGAAACATCCCGATTTTCTCTGGAATCCACGTCGTGCCTATGCGTCTTCAGTCCCCAATTTGGACCTCAATCATGTACGCAAGTTGATCTCTTTAGCTCGAGAGCCCCTTGGGCCTGAAATGCCCGCAGAAACGGAGCCGGTTGAATTCAAGGCTGATGTTCCGGTGGTGATTCCCGACAATGATGTGGGTGGCATGACCATCGACCTGGTTGTGGGGTCCGGTTTACAAGGTGCGGTGGACTTGGTGGTAAACGTTGAGCACGGGTCGGTGGTTGACCTGATGATCGGCCTCATTTCTCCATCGGGAGAGACGTGGGAAGTGTTGGCACAAGGCAGCGGCACCGGCGAGGATTTTGGTATTCAAATGCGGCTGGATCCGGTGCCGGTGGGCGACTTGGGGGGGACCTGGAAACTGGCCATTTCGGACCGGTTGCAAAATCACTCAGGGCGTGTGACGAACTTTCTGCTTAAGGTAACCCCGACTACAGACTGAGGCCCATTGGGTTACGGCTTACCTCAACAACACCAGTTCGACAAACAGGCCTGTCGCAAACAGGACAAAACCTGTGAACACGATTAGTTTGACTTCGTTTCTCATTGCGAATGCTACCCAACGCCCGACACCGTAATTCCCACGCGATTAGACAATACAATCACCCCTTTGGGCAACTTGCTTAGCACAGATTTCTTTAGCCAGGTTCAAATCTATGTGTCTGACCAAAGGCATTTCTGAGAGAAAGTCCGCCGACTGCTCTCGATGCTGGTTGACAGAAGGGGGTCGCACTCCGCTATTGTTTCGACGCCAAAACAGAGGAGTGCTGTGTGTACTTTGAGCTAACTGAAGAAGAGCAGATTCTCAAGCAGACGCTTTTTGAGATGACACATGAGATGTTGACTCAAGGCGTTGACAGCCATGGCGCCTGGCAGGCCTATCGAGAGATCGGCTTAGCATCGGTCGCGTTAGACGAACGCCTGGGCGGCTCGGGAATGGACCTGAATAGTCTGGGGCTTGCATGCGAGGTCATTGGGGAGGTTCATCCGGGCTGGGCTGTGGGTATCGCTATGCATAATCTGGCCGTGCTTAAAATCAGTGACGGCCAGGGTGAGGCGAGCGATGGATTTACGGATCTGGTCGCCGGTGATGCTTTTGGGACCGTGACTTTGAAGGGGGCCGATGGCGATCAGCAATGTCTGGATTGGTTATCTTTTCAGGGACCTACTTATCTAATATCGCCGCAGTGTGGGGTACTGAAGCGTCTCGATGAGCTCGCAACGGAAAGTCGATATTATCAATCCATGGGTCTAGACGATTTCGTTGTTCGCAGCTTGCCCGTCTCGAACCCACCTACGGCGGCTGCTGATGAGGCAGACGCCACCTGGGACTCGATCTGGGCATCGATTCTCGTGGGGATCGCTCGAGGCGCGTTTAAGACCATGGTTGCCTACAGCGAGGAAAGAACACAGTTCGGACGGGCGCTCTCTAAGTTCCAAGCTGTCCAGTGGATGCTCGCTGATTCAAGCACCGAATTGGATGCCGCTGCGCTACTGACAGCCCGTGCCCTAGCGACACCAGGTGATCAGCGTCTTGCCGCTGCGGCTGCCTACTATTCGGGCAAAGTCTGTCTGGCTATTTCCGATCGCGCTATCCAAGTCCATGGAGGATATGGCTTCACTCTCGAGTACCGACCCCAGCTTTTCTGGCGGGCCGCTAGACAAATCACCAGTGGGGTGCTTGGTCTTTCGTTTCGTCGGCATGAATCACTACTCTCCACGGAAAAGAGTTAAAGACGCATGCTGGTTACAACCGATGCTATCCTCTCAGGTAATCGCCGCGCGCTGGGTCGGCACTTGAGAGCGCTTGATGACAGAACTGAGGGGGCCTTTGCGATTCAACGCAACCTGCTCACCCTCGGTCGACGTTCAACGACCATTGGGATCACCGGAAGCCCTGGAGTCGGAAAAAGCACCCTGACGGACCGACTTATTAAAAGTTATCGCAGCAGTGGCTCCCGCGTCGCGGTTATCGCCGTCGATCCATCGAGTCCATTTAGCGGAGGCGCTATCCTTGGTGATCGAATTCGAATGCAAGGACATCATTTAGACCCGGACACCTTCGTGCGCAGTGTAGCGACACGAGGCGCTTTAGGCGGGTTGGCCGCATCTATTCGTGACATGGTTGACGCCGTTACAGCGGCTGGTTTTGATGTTGTAATCGTTGAAACGGTCGGGGTGGGACAAGACGAAATTGACATCGTGCACTTGGCTCAGACAAACGTTGTCGTTGAATTGCCAGGCGCGGGGGATGGTGTCCAAGCCATCAAAGCCGGTCTTTTGGAGATCGCTGATATCTTTGTCGTTAATAAATGCGATCGAGCAGGCGCTGATCAAGCCGTGCGACAGCTTGGCCTGCTCTTAGATATGGAGCGGAAAGGTCAGGCCGATTGGACTGTGCCGGTGCTTCAAACGAATGCGCTGAATGGTGAGGGCCTTGATGAGCTGAGGACGGCAATCGATGACCACCAGTCACATCTCCAAGAGGTCGGTGACTCATTAAAAAGGCGGCGGGACTATTTGAGCGCTGCTCTTCGAGAAGCCCTGAGGGCCGCGGTTAACAAGCGGGTCGAGGCGCTCGTAGGCGAGAGGGGATCTCGATTGATGGGGGCCCTTGAATCCGGAGCGCTTCCTCATGATGTAGCCGATAAACTTTTGCAGGACATTTTAAAAGAATCAGATTAAGGCTCCGTTTACGTCGATTTACTCTGTTGCCAAAGTTGATTCAATCGATCGGGTGTTTGGTCCTCAATTCTCAAAGAGTGGTCAGTTAACGTTTTTTCCACGCGTCTGAATCTGGTGTCAAATTTGATGTTTGTTTGCTGCAAAGCGTCTTCGGGATCAATCCTAAGATGACGCGCGATGTTGACCAGCGTAAATAGGATGTCACCAAATTCCTCTTTCATTTGTTCGCCGTCTTTGCTCTCGAAGGCCAGAGTGAACTCGTCTAGCTCCTCTTTCAGCTTGCCTAGGACATCTTTGCCCGAGTCCCAGTCAAACCCCACGGAAGACGCTTTTTGCCCGAGCCTTAGAGCTCGAAATAGAGCTGGAAGCTTCTGAGGTATGCCCGCTATTGCGCTTGTGTCAGCCCCTTTTTTGAGTCGTTCTTCTTTTTTTATTCGCCGCCAATTATCTGCGATCTGTTCTCGATCCAGGTCGGTTTGGTTGCCGAATATATGCGGATGTCGCCGGAGCAGTTTTTTGACGATTGACCCAGAGACATCATTAAAATTGAAGTGACCTTGTTCACATCGGATTTGGGCCTGGAAAACCACTTGAAACAAGAGGTCGCCCAATTCCTCTTGGTGTTCCACTTCATCATCTCCGTCGATGGCTTCAAGAACCTCATACGCCTCCTCTAGAAGGAAGGGCTTTAGCGTGTGTAAGGTTTGGTCACGATCCCAGGGACAGCCATCGGGGCTCCTCAGGATAGACATGATCCTGAGGAGTTCAGCCAGATTATCAAGATCAATGGATTCAGACGCGGGCATAGGTGGCTCAGCTTTCGTGAAATCGTAATATTTTTTGACGAGTTTGGGTGCTTAGACTTGAATCATACCCCGACTTTATAGCATCTCATGAGAACACTTTGTGTTTCAATCCACAGGACACTAGAGCAGATTGATTGGGAAGAAGGGCAGATCACGGTGAACGTCTCCTTTAAATTGCCGTATTGGAACAGAGCTGTGGGCGTTTTGTTGCCCATACTCCTGTGCCTGGGGTGTGTTGCCTCTAACAATCGGCCGCCTGTGATCTATGACTTACCCGATCTTGTCTTTACTGTGGGACTTAACAACAGCGCTGAACTGACCGCCGTCGACCCTGACGGTGATGCACTTGAATATAATTTCACAGTCTCGCCCCAACCGCCGTCCTTTGGTGTTGACGAGGGCGGCCGTCCCGAAGTGCAGCCCGTTACTCAGGGCGCTATTTTCGCTTGGACTCCATTACCTATTGATGCGGTGGGCGTATCGCAAGGTGTGTATATTCTAACCATCAGCGCGAAAGATGGTCGGGGCGGTGAAGCAAGCGTATCATTGCGTCTTTCCGTTCAGTCGGCTGCACGCAGTTCGTTCAGTATGGTCGAATTCATCGAGCCCAGCGGGGACGGGGTCTTCATAGAAAGCGATTGCTTAGATCCTTTGCCCATCGCGGTCGAGGGCGGTCGTGACGATGAGCGGGTGATTATTGCTGCGCGCCTATCTGATTGGTCTAGTTGCGACGATTTGGAACAGCTGGGGTGCCCATCCGTCGAGCGGTTCGATGACCTTGGACGGTCTGCAGACCTCAGTTGGTGTCCAACCAGAGATCAACTTGAACACAGTGATCACCATCCGATGATTCTGACAGCACAGATCGATGGAGCCGATCGCCGTGCTGAACGGTCATTCTTTGTTCGTTTTGGTCGCCATGGTCAGGCCGTTTGCGAGCGGTCGATGAGTCTTGTAGCGGCGGAGCCTGAAATTGTCTACGGAACGGCCTCCAGATTGAAAGTGAAGGCGTCTTTTGAGTCGGCTGATGGTTTTGATAGGCCACCACTTCTGGTTTATTCGCTCCACAACGGGCAGCTCAATGAAGCGTCTCAGGTTTGGTCCGCTGTACCCTTTGAGCCGGGAGAGCGGTCTGAGTGGACGGCCGAGGCCTGGGGACTATCTGAGGAGGGCCAGAACACACATCTGTCTTATCGGGTTTACATAAGCGCTCGCGGAGCAGAGAATGCTCAGGCCTGCCTGGAAACACAGATGACGGATTGGGTCACAGTTCCGTTGGATGGGCTACCCCCACCGCCCGCTGGCGGCGCCCAATGTGAACGGTGCGATGACAGCTCAGCGTGTCAGCCTGGCGCTATTTGTACTCCTTTGCAAGGCACCAACTACTGTCTAACCATCTGCCAAGATGATGCCGATTGCGTAGTGGGAGAGACATGTAGGCAGTCCCTCGATGAAGCGGCTGACCGGATGTATGTTTGTATGCCAGACGCTTTGAATTGCGGGCAGATTTGCCTTGCTGATGAGCTGGAAGGAACCACCGGGAACGACTCTGTCGAGGCATCAAGACGCGTCGAAACGGGCTCCTATCTTGAGTTGACTGCGTGCGTAGATGATGTAGATGTGTATCGCGCCACAACTCAGGCTGGCCATGCCTTAGTTGCACGAGTGAAACTGGCTCAGCGGAGTGCTTATTTAAGGGTCGAAGGCGGATACTTTGAGCAGCCCGACGACAGGATACCTCCAGAGCGCAGCCATGATGATTTTGAACTTGTTTTTCGATGCGGCGATGAGCCTGAGGACGTCTTTCTTAAGGTGTGGTCATACAACGGGGCAGATGTGGCCTACGATCTAGAAATCGAGCATGTCGCTGAAAAATGCGAGCAGGCCTGTCAGCCTGATGCTTACGAATCTGTCCGGCCCGGTTCGGTAGCGATTGAACTCCCTTTTTCCGAGGATTTGACCATTTGTTCTGGCGATCAAGATATTTTCAGTTTTTGGGTCGACGAAGGCCGAGGTTATCGCGTGGTTGTCGAGGGTGGGGAGATTGAAAATCGGCTCATTTATTCGGTCTGGAATCGCGGACGGCGTCTGGAGGCGCGGTCGGCAAACGACCAGTCCATTTTTGAGTTTATCGCTGAAGCCGATGGCCTTTATGAAGTCCGAGTGGAAGGGACTGAGGGTTCGGTCAGTGGTCATTACCGGCTTGACGTGAGTGAGAGTGACCTCGGTACCTGTGATGATGCCCGACCCTGTCCAGATGGCTCACGCTGCATGGACGGAGTCTGTGAAGGCGGTGGATGTGGCCAAGATCTGGAATGTGCAGCTGAGGAGATGTGTGCATTTGACCAATACAGCCCAACTCAACGACAAGTAAATGGGCGCTGCTTAGCCACTTGTCAAAGTGATAGAGACTGCGCGGCTGGCGCCCAATCGCGTTGTAAGGAGGTTGCTCCGGATCGTTGGGCCTGTTTACCGAGCGGGGCCCAGGAGATAGGGATGCAGTGTCAAGGCCATCGGGACTGCACGGGTCGATCGATTTGCCTAGCAGAGCCGGGCGGGTATTGCGCGATCATTGAATGTCGCGAGGGCCGATGCCCTGTGGGTTCGAGCTGTCGAGAAGACGCTGATGGCCAGTCATTTTGTCGACGTTCGTGTCTGAGCGGCGAAATGTGCCGCGAGCGCGAGGGTTATACCTGCTTGAGACGCGAAGGGCGCCAGTCCGGGTCTTGCATTCCTCGCTAGCGCTGCGTCTCCAGCCAATCGAAAGCATCATCGATGACGGGCTGTCGCTCCAACTCAAACCAGATCTCATGGAAAAGTTTTGGATAACGAGTGAACGCCTTGTCGTTAGAGTTTATGAGGTCGTAGAACCGTTTACTGGATTCTGGACAGACCAATTTGTCATCGCCGGCTTGCTGAATGTAGATTGGTGTGTCGAGGCGTTGTGCTTCGTTGAGGGCCGTTACGTGCGCTGCCTCAGTCTCTGTTAACCATCGAGTGGTCGCGACGCGGCCGATAAGCGGATCGGTCGCGTACTCCTGGATGGTGGCCGGATCATGGCTAACCGATTCCGGCTTTATATCAGTTGGCATAGACATGGCCGGTATATACCGACTCAACAAGTGACCAGCGGCTCGTTTCCACGCAGGCACTTTGAGCGCAAAACCAAAAAATGGCGAACTGAGGACAGCCGCCTTAAAGTTGAGCCGATTGAGGCCATGAGCAGCAATAAGTCCGCCGTAACTGTGTGCCATGAGCATGGGTGGCGTCTTGAATTCAATTAAGCTTTGAAGCTTTTCATAGGCTGCCTCGAGATCATTCAGATAGGCATCGAATCGATAAATATGTCCACGTCGCCCCTCGCTTCGGCCATGTCCTCTATAATCAAACCGCATGACGCCAAGCCCCCGTTGGTGAGCTGCATCTGTCAGTTCATCATATCGACCACAGTGGTCACCGAAACCATGGACTATGAGTATGTTATCCTTGGCATCTACTGGCGTCGAATAGGAAAAAAACAGGCGGGTTCCATCTTTAGATGAAATATTTCCTTGTTCGGACGTAATTGTGTTTGATGACATTTTAGCGGCCTTGGATTATGTTCTGTAAGAGGTCCGACGAGCAGACTATTCAATATGGATTGGTCAATAATTAGGAGAGGAAGGTTGTCGTGTCAATAGGAGTAAGAGCAGTACTGGTTGTCCTATTTCTAAGTTTGGGCGTTGCCCAAGCAGCTGAAGTTTACGTCAATGGGGTCAAGGTGACCGGTGCGTTGAAGGATCAGGCCTTCCAAGGGGTGAATGTTCAGTTCAGTTCTGGCGGGGATATTTTCATTAATGCGCCTGGACGTAAGGTTGAATTAAAAGAGGGCGTCGCAACGGTTGTTTCGACAACGCCGCCGGCGGATGCAAAAGGGCCGCTAAAGTACTGGCTTGTACTGAAGAACCAGCAGGTGGGACATTACATGGTTCTCTTGAAAGTCAATGGGGCCAAGGTTGCCTCGGTACCGTCTACGAGCCGACAAAAAGTTGTCGACATAAGCACCAAGGTCACGTCTGGGAGTAACGAAGTTGAAATCGTTTATCTGCCCATGACCGATGCGCCTAAAATTGGGGTTGTCGATGGGGTGGAGGTCATTGTCGGTCAGGGTTATGAGGCGAGCAACGGGCCCTTGACGCTCAAGCGTGTCCTCGGAACACATAAGCACAAGACAGGGTCTCAATCGGCGGAAGCAGCCGTCATCCCACTCAAAATCCCTTAGTTCCGGTCCACTGGCCAGGTGCCAGCAGCTGTCGTAACGGCGTAGTCGCCCACCTTCGTCTCAATGAGATGCTCGGCAAGTTGTGCCTGAGCTGCGCGGCTGAAGCGGACGAGGCGGTCATCGGGCAGCTTGCCGTGGACGGCGCCGTGGTACTCGATGAGTTTGACGCCAGCGAAATCAATGCGTTCGGTGGTATTCAGGAGTATGCTCGGCATGCCTGATGAACTTATAGATACATTGAGGCCAATAAATGGTGTGCCCTGGCAGTCGACATAACACCATTGCTCCCCGAGCCGAACCACCGCCTCTCCTGTTTCTGGGTGGGTCGCCAGACCTTTATTTAAGATATCGATAATCAGGGGGTGCTCAAACTGCACACCGTCGTGCCACCAGTGGCCATCGAGATCGAGCTCGATGCCCGCGCTCCGGCGGAGCATTTCCAGTTGCGCTGCAAACCTATCGTCATCGCCCATGTAATGGAGTCCATTAGCTAAAACCCAAATTAAGGTATACTATGACAGTTAGCGAGTGCAGATGTCTACCCGGACATATCCGTAGGTCAGTATCTGCATGCTTTTAATGAGGTCTCATGTATCGCGTTACCCGAGGTGGTCAGGACATTTATGAGGGTCAATTAGACGGACTGCTGGAAGCAGCGCGCGAGGGGAAAGTTCTCGCCAATGATCTTATCTTTGATTCGACTATCGAAAAATGGGTGTTTGCTCGGTCTTTACCTGTTCTGACTGGTTTTCCTTTAAAAGGTAGACGCTCGAGTGCGCCATCGGACGAATTGACACCCCAGGCTGGTCTCAGTGAGGCCAGTCTTCTTAAACGCGCGCAGCGTAGAAGACGGATGAGCCAGCTCTTGGCTCTTGGGCTGATAGCCGTAAGCGCCTCGCTGCTCATTTGGCTCGTGCCGAGCGAACGTGCGCAGCCGCAAAATGACTTGAAACGCTTCGTCAAGGACAGCAATCAAGACGCCGTGAAGTTCGAAGGTACTGGCGCGGGATTTGAGAAGGGGGCATCGGGCGGGACCGGTCGATCAAATATGGACAACAAGGATGTTAAGCTTACAGCCCAGCGCTCCGACGAGGCTTTAGAGGCGCGGGAAGGGCGTAAGGCGACACTTGCTCAGACACCAGGCCCGCCAGGACAGACTGGGAATGGCTCAGGTGCGTCGAGCGCGAGTGGTGCTCAGGCCCAAGGCGCAAGCGGCTCCGATGCAGGCACGCCGCCAGGTCATTCAGGGAGAAACCTTGTCCGATTGCCGGAACCAAAGAGTTCGCCCCCTAAGCCTGATGGCAAAGAAGGCGACGTGACCCGTGGAAAAACCGTCATCCAACCAGATGGGAAGACCTCAATTGAGGATGCGAAGAGGGAGCTAGAGATTGCCCAACATGCTCTGCCTCAAGCGGATGTAAACCACGATGAGTCTAGTATGGATGAGCTATTGTCCGCCCGTGCGAGAGCTGAGTTTGCTGCGACTAGACTGCGGTTGACTAAAGGCGATCGGACGCCGGTGAAAGAGGCTGATGAGGTGATTGAAAAACTCACCAAAGCGTTCATGGGCATGTGTAAACGCGTCTACAGTGAACAGTATTGCCTGTTCAAGAGTAAGCATCCGGATTGGCCGGATGCGGTCCTCAAAAGCGTTGTGAAAGAAGATGTGCTTGTTGGGATGACGCTGGCCCAACTTGAATTGGCATGGGGTCGACCCCAAATGGTTACCACGGGCGCGCGTGGCGCGGTGCATTGCTATGGCGATGGCTGCCTGCGTTCGGCTCGGGTTATGGGAGGTGTCGTT
>MDTC01268474.1_pt1 | contig 10706 bp, 7 predicted proteins | sample 811181 | NCBI WGS metagenome assembly MDTC01 (sample SAMN05326644, study PRJNA326480) | marine metagenome | isolation source: seawater | place: Pacific Ocean: North | collected 2011 | reverse complement strand
GAATTGAAAGAGAAAATGGTGGCGGAATCACTCAAAGTGAACCAAATAGAAAACAACTGGCAAAAGATCCTTGATAAATACAAGTACCGACAAGAATACGGATTGCCCTTGGATGTAGTATTGATGCCCGATGACTACAAGCCACCAGCTGATCAAGCATCCTTTGTGCCTGCTACCCCCACGCCAAATACACCTCAAGAATATCAATATACGAAAGAAGACATTGAAGACATACGAAAGCTAGAAGACGGCGAAGAACTAATTCAAATGTTGAAAGACGAATTGAATCCAGAACAAATCCAGTATTTATTTGGAAGGGAAGAGACAAAAGAAACAAAAGACAAGGAACCCGACGAAAAGAAAGAGGACAATTCAGAGTCTTCTTCTTCTTCTTCTTCGTCGTCTGAATCATCATCATCATCATCCAGTTCCAATGAGAATTCAGAAAGCAATCTGGATGGTGGTGGAATGATTGTGGTCAAAAAAGTGTAATAAAATTGAATGAAATGAATATAAAAATAATCAGTCCATAATACATAATAGATGAGTTCACAAGTTGCCAATGTTTCGGATTTGTACACTTCCCGGAAAAACTTACTTCGCTATTTGAAAAACCAGGGCTACAACACGGAAGCATTTGAAAATGTCACCATGGCGGAAATTCAGGCCATGAATCCAACAAGTCCCAATGAGTTGCCCACGACGTTGGATTTTGAAGTGTTTCATGGCGAAGACGCAGAACGCAAATGTAGCGTGTTTTACTATTTGAAACAAAATCAATCGATCAAAACAACGCTAGAAAACAAGGTCATGAATTATTACGAAGAAAATGAAGATAAATCCAAGAATACGTTTATCTTCATCATGCAAGGGGTCATGAACGACACGCTCCAGAAAACCATCAAACAGTTGTGGAAAAAGTTTAGCGAATACGTGGTTGTATACGAAATCAAACATCTTCTGTTTAACATTTTGAAACATAGTTATGTACCAAAACATGAAAAGTTGTCTTTAGAGGAAAAAGAGGAATTATACAGGAGCAAGAATATCAAAGAAGATAACCAAATGCCTGAAATCAGTGTGTTTGATCCCATGGCGAAAGTGATGTTATTGCGCCCTGGAGAGGTATGTAAAATCACGCGATACAACAAGATTGCGTTTGAAGACATCTATTACCGAATTTGTGTCATTTAAATTTAAATCTATATATAGTATAATTGATGTTAGTGGTTGAATACGACAATAAATCTTATTATGAAGCTTCTTTTAACGATTTGTATGACATTTTGAAAAGCGAAAGTGAGAGTCAAGATGTCATTGATGCCATGGAATCATTGAACAATCAACTCAAGCGAAGCAACGCAAACAAAATGAGTCAAATGATTGCTTTGTTTGAACAAGAAAATCTGTCGTTGTCCGAAGTCAAAAAGAAAAATGATTTTAGAAACTCGCAAAACGAAAATACGAAAGCCACCTTTGTGGAGAGATATTTGTTTTTGATCATTAAGATTTTATTTTTTGTGGTGTTCTTCTGTTTTTTCTTGTATACATTGAAAGATTCATTTGTGGAGTCTGCAACCTTGCCACCAAATAAAAATAGTATATAAATATATAGATGAGTTTATTTCTTGGAAGTAGTAGTACTACATTTACTGATATAAGTAATAATTTTGATAATGATGTGAAAAATTATTTAACCAATCTTGATACTATAATTGATCCTGAGGATGTTAATTATAATGGGAACTTGCAAACTAGTATTACGACTTCTAATAATCGTTTAACAGAATTAACGGGTTATGTCGCCAACATAGATGACGCTTTTATTTCTAAACTCGATTCGGATCATACGGCCATGAAACAGAAAATTGATGAGTATGATATTAAAAGAGAAGAGCTAAAAAACAATGTGATGATTCAGAAAACCATGCGGGCACGTAATTTTGAGAGCCAAAGAAAGCCCACGTATATGCTGTTCTTATGTTGGGTGTTTATATTTCTATTGTTTGTTGGTGTCCTTTTATTGCAACTAGTGGAGATTGAGTTCAAGATCCCCTTTGTCTTCCACATTGTGTTTTTGATTGCCTTTTTAGTGGTTGGTTATTCAATTGTTAAAAACATTCAGGCCTTTATTCATAGTATTCAGCGTTAAGAAAGTTTGATGTAAAATTTATATGTTCTTATACTATAGTTAGCATGCTAAAGAGAGTTTCTATATTGTATAGCGTGTCTTTTTTGACATTGATTTTGTTCATGGTATCTTTTATGAGTGATCAGTACGCTTTAGAAGAAGGATTCAAAATTGGCAAGGGACTTAAAAATGTAGCAAAAAAGGCCAGCCGAGCGGTCAAGACCGTGAAGAAGGCAACAGGTGGTGGCGGTGGCGGTGGAGGAGGCGGAGGAGGAGGTGGTGGGAAAAAGAATAAAGGAGATGGCGACAATGATGGCGACCATGAACATGAACAATATGAAACGCCTTTAGAAATGAAATCCTTTCGTTGCGAAGGGGTAAGTATCAATGATTCTGTATTGAAGTGCACGGATATAATTATTGACGATTGAAGAATAAAAAATAATGGACTTATATAATAGAATTCATGTCAGAAAAGGTAAATAATTTAAATACTTTAAAAGGTACATATAATGGAGCAAAAACGAGTTATATCGCCGCCTTAAATAAATATAATGAAGCTTTGAAACAATTGAATTTGAATAATAAATCCCCTTATGCTAATAATGAAATCACAGGTGGTGTGGTCATCACGAAAGACAAGGTCAAAATGGGAACAACCACCGCATTTGCCACAGATTACCTAGATGATACGACGGATGAATTTCAATCAACGTTGACTCACACAGGTGCCACAACAGGAGGAACAATATATAGCAATCAATTTGTACAAAGAAATTTAGATGAATTGACGAGTGATGTGGTGAGTGATGTTCCTTTAAATAATACTGACCCAAGAGTTGTGAGTGATGCTACCGGACTCACCGCAGACATTTCAGATACAACTTGTGATATGACCATGTTCAATCGTTGTGATGGCTATGCGAAAATGACAAATAGGAACTATTATGGGTTGTCCAAGAACGATGATGGTTGTAGTTGTTATGTTTTTGATAATACCCTAACCCCGGCAGAACATCAATTTGCTGACGTACCGGCTACTGGATTAGCAGACATGAATTATTTCGGTATCATGTTTGATGGCGGTTTGTACTACTTAACAGATAGCAATTATAGCAATAATTTCAATAATCTATATGATATTAGCGGATCTACGGAGACAAATTTGATAGGAGTTGATCCTGGTAGCACTGATATTCAAGACAGTACCCGAAACCCTTTCACCGGTTCTGGTCCGAATACTATGACTATTCATAATTTAGGTACGGTTGATTGTTAGGCACAGGATAATATAATATTTTATTAATATAATAGAATATTATGTCAATATTTCAGCACGTGAAAACGAAGCAATGTTTAACAATGGGTGATGCGGGGCATAGTTATAATACGAACAATAGAACCGGCTTGACTTCGATTCGTTTTCAGGATTGCAATCATATTATGGGATATACAGATCTTGTGGACGATAAGAAATATTATTTGAAAAACGAAGACGGAACATCATGTATTGTGCCGGATAAAACAAGCCTTGAACCGACCTCGTTGCAATCTGCTTATGAGATGATGGTAGACGCGGACACAGAGTCAATAGATATGGCGAGGTTCGGAAATAAAGTGCGAGATTTAGCCACCACGGAATATGGGTTGAACAATAACACTCGCAATAGCAACGCAATATGGAAGGCGGCAAATGATTTAGGCAATAAGGCATCAGTGGAGTATCACTTCAATTCTAATAGAATGACATGGGAACAACATGAAGCGGAAGCAATCAATTGGGGTGGACATCTTGCTAGTATTGAAAATGAACAAGAATTTAACATGGTTGTTAATATGTTCAAAGCATCTTCCTCAAATTGTTATTTAGGTGGAAAACGTACGGGAAATGGAGGAAACGGTAAAGGATCACAACATTGGATGTGGGCCGATGGCACTCCATGGAGCTTCACAAAATGGCATCCAAATGAACCAAATAATGCGGGGGGGAGAGAGAGTTATCTAATCACAAGTCGTGGTCATTGGAATGATATATACAATGAGTATAAATCAGTGGGGGTATATAAACGTAGAAGTGTTTTTGCTACTTCTCAAGATTGGAACGCCCTAAAACAGGCTTTTGTAACCCTTGATTTTGCGGCGGTGGATGGAGTACGTTCCTACAACATTGATGCGGTCATGGGGGAGTGCGACGAAGACGGTCTTTTCCAAGTGTATAAGCAACAAGAGGCCCCGGATACACCCATTGAAGAAATAGATGTGCTGTTTATGTTCAGTGATAACCATAGTGCGCTAATTGATGGAACCAAAAATTTATGGAGTTATGCGATGGAATATCCGGGGGGACATATTCGGGAAAACATTGTGGGTGAACTCGGGTATGCGCCATATGTGATTCAAAAGTACGATTATTTACAAAAAGAAACCATAGGTGGTATAAATTGGTGTGTTAAAGATTGCCCTGCTTATATCATGTCCGGTGAATATTTCATTGGTAAAATGGACCGAGAGCTTCATTGTGGTCACAGTGAAGAAACTGATGTCCCAGATACCTTCAAAATCATTGTTGAGAATCGCGAAGACAATGAGAATATCAAAAAAATGAGAATCATGAGAAACGATGCTGCTTGGAATGTGGGGTGGGAAATACGAATCATTGTGAATTTTCCCATTGATCTTTCTATCTATCGCACCATGTTTGAATCTTCGCCGGAACCCAATGAAAAATATTCGTTTTTAAAGGGAGGACCATGTCATTATGACTATAATGTGGCGATGAACAGCGCCATGGCTACATCCGGATGTGTCGCAATTGGTCAACAAAGCAATGGATGTTGGCATTATTTGAAAAAAGATGTAAATGGCAAAACCATGGCTGAACACACGTGCGGACCTTACGTAAAGGGTTGGGAAATGGTCCCCAAAACAGCATACAATCAAAGTACGAAATATGCGTATTTGGGTTGCTACCACGATAGACCGACCCGGGCTCTCAATGCTTATCATGGAAGGCATGGGGTGAAAAATCAAAATGAAAGGGCTATCAATTGGTGTGCAAACAAGGCAAAACTTCATGGTGATAAATACTATGGCGACAATTACTTCGGTCTTCAAAATCCAGAATCTTCTAAGGGCCCACAATGTTTCAGCGGACACAGTCTCCACCGAGCCACAAAATATGGCAAAAAAGATTGCGGATCACGGGGGTCTGCTTGGGGTAACGCAATATATGCATTGTTTCCCAGTTCGGATCAAAAGCTAGAAACAAAGGGTTATTATACACTGTATGATATGGAGGAAACCATCAGTGAAAAACAACTGATCATGGAGCATGACATTACGATCACATGCAAGATTAAATACACGGTGGAAGCCATTAACAAAGACAACGTTATTGTTGGAAAGTCTATTTATTATTTGATTCATCACGATGATGGAAAAGTAAATAAACTCTTTTTTTCGCCCATGGAACCGGACTCTAAAAAGGACGAAAAATTAATTGTCAATATCACCCCCGGATATACACAAACCTACGACGATGAACAAGGGAGAGAGGATCAACATAAAATGAATTTTTCGGTCACCACGATTTCAACCAACGATGGGTACAAAGCGCTTGTCAACACGGATATTGTTCCGGACGGGATGGCCTTGTCCAAAACAGCTCATACCAGACTTCGCACCATACCGCGAAACGATAGTATATTTCCGTTTCTATTTCTCTATCATTATCCAAAAGATCCCGATAAAACGCTCATTAATTTATCTAGTTTTTTGAATCCATTTAAAAAAATAAGGCAACTCGGCTCTGGTGGATTGATATCACGTAATCAAAACGATGATACTGAAAAAGATAGTTATATTTTCAAACTGGCGTCGCAAGAAGGATTTACGGAGCGCTTTACATTGGATCAAGGTGAAACGGGGCCGGTGTATAGCATGGGGAAAGTGGGCGATTGGCCTTGGGGGGCGTGTCCGGGATTCAAAGATCAAAACGCAGAGTGGATATGGCACACGGCCGGTCTTTATGCGAATCACGGCAGTTCAGGGTTACTTATATATGAATATGATAACATCACGGGATCGCCCATTGAAGGTCGCATTAATATCATTGTAGACAATTTTGCGAAAGTGTATGTCAATGGAGACAACGTTGGGGAAGGGAGTGGAGGATGGAGAGGTCCAGGACGCATATCACAACCTTTCATATTAAATACGGGGAAAAACATGATCATGGTGGACGCAATGAACGGAGGAGGCCCAGCGGGTCTTTTAATGACATGCTATAATGCGAGCACGGACATAAAACTATTTAGCACTAATATGAATGGAGGTTGGAAATCGATCAGTGTTGAGGGATAGATAATGTTTTCAAAATGACAAACTATTTTATGTGTATACTATATATGCCTTCTATTGTATTATCTAATACACATAAAACAGGACAAGCTGAAAACAAGGAAACGTTTAATGCCATGTTGAAGCAACAACCATTGCCATTTTACATTGAGTATAAAAGTCGTGGGCACCGATACAGTCAACCAATTAAACACAATATTGTTTACAAGCGGTTGACCCCCATTGGCGATACGGACATGTGGAATTTATTCACAAGCGCGTGGTTAAAGGGTACAAAGAATAGGTTCAATGTGGATTTCAAATTGTATGATAATTACAGTGACGCTTTATTTGATAAGAATTCGTGGAGCTCTTGTAATTTTAATGATGATATACCACCTGAAAATAGGGTCGGATTTCCTCGCGATTGTGGGAAAAGTCGTGGCGTCGGAGGCCGGTGGATCCGTCGTGCCCAATGTGATATGAAAATCAATGGTCCATGTCAAGGTTATCCGCATATGGCAAACAAAGATTGGTTTGATGATGCTAATTATGGTGGACCAAGACCGACCACGAGTGCCGCGTGTGAGGCACGCAAACAGAGTTGGATTGGTAGTTGTCAAAACAGTGACATTGAAATGAGGCATCGTTCCGGGATTCGTCACTATGGGTGGGGAAACTGGACATTGACCCTGTATCCGAACCCTTTCAAGAAAAGTTCTGCACAGGAAACAAATGAAAGGATAGAAAATACGATGTCTGCCTTGGACACAAAGGTAGAGGGCTTTGAAACAGACATCGATCCCTTTGACGGGAGCCTTTCCTTTGATGATTTCAAAAGGCATTTTCAAGACATAAAAGAGTCTTTAGAGAGATCTTCACAAGGAAATCTTGCCGCACACATGGGGCCCTATAACATTGCGCATATAGAGGTACTGACGCAGGCGATTGATCAGTTGCAAATTGTGCGCGACAATATGCAATATATCAAAGATGGATGCATGCCCATCTTCCAAGAAGTCATGGTGAAACGGCTTCGACTTTTCTACAATGGCTCTGGTACAACGGAGAGTGCTACATCAGAATTATCTGGAAGAAATTGGGGGGAGGAAGTTTCTATCATGATTGACAAATTCTGGCAAAGTGCGACAATATTGTGGAATTTGAGAAACTATGAATCGCCATTGACATTTGAACTTGCTTCCGATGAACCTACCTTTGACCTGGATCAAGTGACGCACAATGGTAGCAGATGGTATCATAACTTCAATGACCCGAATATGCCTTCGGTATGGAAGTGCATGTGGTTTACTTGGTATTTATTAGCATGGTGCAAATACTTTACCGAAAATCAAATGAATATTGACAAGTTTGTGCATGGCTTTTATGATCATCTTGAAATATACAACAATACGAACTTTGGCTTTTTTAAGAACAATGCCTCCATGGAAGCAATTTCGTCAAATAAGAACTATGATCCCAACAATATTTATAATGTTACCTTTTTAAATGGGAGTCCTTGGACGAACATACTTCAGTTCATTAGACTATCCACGCAAAAAGTGCAGTTTGATCGAACCACCCAGCATTCTATTTTTGGAATTGATTTCACCGTGTTTAGTGACTATTTATTTCATAATTGTTACAACTCAAGCGTCTTTAGCCCCGTGGATCAGTCCACGATAAATCATATACGACAACATTATACGGGAGTCACCGGAAAAGAAGGATTTTTGGATTATTTCGCAAGGTGGTATAAATCACAAGAAATATATAGAGTCAAGTATATGGATGAGCTTTATCCAGCAGTCAATGAACTGAAATCATCGTGTATGCCTAGCCTCAATGATGATAGACCATATTGGGAAATCTTGCACTCATTCAATCACAAAGTAAATCATGCATCACACAGCAATACCAGTGGTGCTATACTATCGTCAGTACGCAGTCAACCAATTGCAAGAGCCCTCCGAACGAGGGCACGCGAAGTCAACGAAAATATATCAAAACCAAGACAAGCCCGAGTCTTCAGTCTTTTTTGTAAGGATATAGTAGAAAACCAGAATAGGATGGATGGTAATATAAAGAATAGAAGACATATGAAGGATTTTTATAATAAAGTTGGCTTTATTGGATTAAAAATGAACGATTACATGGGCGCGGCTTTTTTGAGCAAATATAGCGATTTGGTTCAAAAGGCGCGCGTGGATTCCGGGGAAGTCATGGGTAGTGATGCGTATATCACGACAAATGAAACGTCGCCAAATTCTGATGGGGTACCCGTTAGTCTTGAGGAGGGATTTACTGCTGAGGTGGTCAGGACAGATGATGATAATATATTTCCAACTGAAGCAAAGTATTTGGGAAATTTGCCTATGACTGTTCTTAATAATGGATATCAGTATGCTTTACCGCATGGTGGTGGATTTGGAGATTTGGCCACATACTTTTCAGATGTTGGACACGATGCTACTTTTAAAAATCAAGGAAGTGATTTTATCCAATGTAATGATACTACTAGTAGTGGTCATCCTCCACAAGCATCATTGACATTTAATTGTGGTAAAAATCCCATATCACAAGATAGTTATCCCTATAATTCAGATGAATTGACAACAACATGTGATGCTTTGTTCGCAACCCCCAAAACATATACCCTAACATTAGAGTATTCCGGTTCGGGTTCATCACCAAGAGTAGTAAAGTTGGTTTCTCATGATGGTGTGATTGATGATGCCGGTACCAATAGTTCAGAATATTCATTGACTGGTAGCATCCCTAATCACGATGATATTATGGCGTTTGAGGGCACCATTGATATGACGGATAATACTAAGTACAAAGACTCTCTTATTACAGATGAAAACGATCCGCCGTCTATTCAACTTTTAAAGGCTAATACCGATACCGTTACGGATACTTACTTGAAAGGAAAAGACACGACTGGAAATACAATGGTCCTATTGTATATTAATTCAAGTGGAAAGTTGACAATGAAGTTTAATCTCAAACCTTATAGAGAACTTACGGCTGGTTCTTCTACAAAGTATTACGGATACTACAAGGGTAACGACAAAAACGTGATAAATGTATACAACGCCAGTGATGATAAATATAAAGTGGGACAGAATATGAAAAAAAATGGGTATGTTGGATATGACGGCGTGTTTTATCCTGATGCGGGGAAATTAGGGGATAAATATGAACAGATTACTGGTCTTTGTTATTCCGGAACTACAACAAGCGGTACGCTTGATATTGAAAAAACCGCTTGTAACTCCAATGAGAATTGTTATGGAATATTTCAGTCTAATATAGGTAGTTCGTTGAGTCATAAACTCATCACGGAAGACAATAAAAAGTATTTGTATAAATGTGATACTACTGGAGTTAACTATTACCACCGAAAATATACCACAAATTCAGATAATCTTGCTTGCCTGCGGGATGCGGAAGACACTGAGTTAATCAGTTATGCTGACCATGGTGATTTATCTGGAAACGCGTCCTCCACGCCTTTTGATCCCGCAAGTCATTGTGGGTATAACCAACTTTTAGAAGGTTTGAAAGCAGTTTTAGATAATAAAAAAACGGAAATGGACACCGCATTCAGTAACTTATTAGATGAATTCAATTCCATGAGTGCCGATGAACTTTCATGGCTAGAAAAAACCGATAGTGGTTTGAATGAATTCAAAACCATTGTAGATGAACACCGCAAACTTCGTACTGAAATGGTGGGGGCATCTCGCAAACAAAAACTTAGTCAGGCGCAAAATAAGGACAACAAAAACGCATTAGAGACCATTGAATACAAAATGGCCATTGCTGGAATCGCATCTATTTGTGGAGTCATCACTTTATTTCAATTCATGAAAAAATAAATTCATTTTCTATTATATAGAAGAATGGCAGATAATATTCAAACTCATGTTTCAAATAATGATTCAAGTCAATTAAATACAATCAGAGATGCTAAGGATGCACAACATGATCTTAATCAAGCGCTATACGATCAATTGTACAATTATGATTTGTATGGGGCCAATAAGTCTACCAAAGACGAAAATCTAGATGGAACGTATATAGATTCACTCGCTGGTGGAACAGGCGCATTAAATACAATGTCCGCGTTATTAACAGACAATTTAACTTCTCACAAAGATACATTGAAGTTATTAGAAGACAACGCAGCTCGGTTGGGAGATACCTATGATTATTCGTCAGACATGTATCG